>Ga0208882_1000044_pt1 | contig 85526 bp, 61 predicted proteins | sample LakWasMet14_LOW5_2_FD_183862 | JGI IMG/M metagenome (GOLD analysis project Ga0208882, IMG submission 183862) | Freshwater sediment methanotrophic microbial communities from Lake Washington under simulated oxygen tension - Sediment Metagenome... | ecosystem: Environmental > Aquatic > Freshwater >...
AAACGCATAAGCGGTGGCGGACCGGCGACTTCGCCCGATACGGGCTGGAAGCCCTGAGCCTGTCGAACGGGCTTGTTCAACCAGCGTCCCGATTCGCGCTACGGCGAATCAGAACGCTCTGAGTTGGTGATTGTTGAAGATTACCCGAAGAAGCGACACACCCCGTCGCTGCGCGCCACCCCTCTTCCTAGAGGGAACCCAATCAACTGGCCCGGAAATCCCCTCTAGGAAGAGGGGTGCCCGCCAGGGCGGGGTGTGTGGAGGAGCGTCGCAAGCAGGCCGAGGCCAATGTCACTTGTTAACGTAAGTCTCAGTAGGAACCGGGACCCCGCACTGTAGCTCCGGCAGAGTGGTTTGTCCTAAATACCAATTACTCACTACCAACGACTGCCGCTCTGCGGCGCTTCGCGGCTCCCCTCAAAACAGATCTCCCTGCTGCAGCGCGTCGCGCTTTTCGCCGTCCGCCGTGCTCATTTGCAACAGCCACGGGATGGTCGCCGCCTGCAATTCCGGCCGTCGCAGCAACGCCAGCAGCAGCAACGCTCCCGCCAACGCATCGTAGAGCGCGGCATGGTAACGCCGGCGGGCCGCCGGACAATGCTGGCGCGCCACCTTCGCCAGCAATGGCTGCAGGTCGTTCCGGACCACCAGATCCTCCAGCCGCACCGAACCCAGCGGTGGAAAAAGCTGCGGATACAGCCGGCCGGTGTCGATCCACGGCCCCCATTCGGTGGACGTTTTTCCGGGCCGGGCAAAATCCGGCACCTCCCGCGGGTACGGCCACACCTTCCTCAACAGCGAATTCTCCACCGGAGCAAAATGGGCGGCCAGCGGCCCGCTGCCCCGCAGTCCGGCAAACCGCTCCCACTCGGCGGCAAAATAGTCCTCCGTCACCAACCCTTCCGCAGTCAACCCGTGCACCTTGGTCTCGTCCGCCGCGACCCGCCCCGTGGCCCGGCAAAGCCGGGTCTCGGTCCCGACAATCTCTCCGCCGAGCAGGGTCACCACGCCGTATTCGAGAATGCCCGACGTGGCATTGCCTTCGAAATCGATGAAATGGATCGGTGTCTCTTTCCAGGTTTGGCCCACGCGCACCACCGAACACATTGGCCCGCCGGGAACCAGAAAATTCGCCAGCCGACCACAGCACCGGACGCGGTCATTCCGGGGTTGTCGGCCTGCCGTCACGGCGGTAGAATCCTTCGTAATGATCATCGATGTCCATACCCACCTGAACAACTATGATGAAGCCAACCCGACGCCGCTGGCCAAGCGGTTCGACGAGCTCCAGGAGTCGATCGCCTTCAACAAGGTCGACTGCGCCCTGATTCTCACCTCCTACAAGGTCGACGAGCATCGCCCGTCCACGAAGGAGGTCATCGAGCTCACCCAGGACCATGACAACCTGCACGTCGTCGCCGGGGTCAGTTTTCTCAACTACAAGGAACGTGACCTGCGCGAACTCAGCGATTACCTGAAGGACGGACTCATCAAAGGCCTCAAACTTTATCCCGGCTACGAGCCCTTCTATCCCCACGACGGGCGCTGCCAGGTCCTCTACGACCTCGCGATGGAGTACGATGTCCCCGTGATGATCCACACGGGCGACACCTACACGCCCAAGGGCAAGCTCCGCTTCGCGCACCCGCTGCACGTCGATGACGTCGCCGTCGACAACCCCGCGCTGCGCCTGCTCATCTGTCACGTCGGCAACCCCTGGATCCGCGATTGCATGGAGGTCGTCTACAAGAACAAGAACGTGGTCGCCGACATCTCCGGCCTGGTGCTGGGTGACTTCACCTCGCGCTTCGAGAAATTCATGGTCGGGCAGCTCAAGGACATGATCCTCTACGCCGGTGAGCCCCGTTACCTGCTCTACGGGACCGACTGGCCGATCTGTCGCATGCGCACCTACCTCAAGTTCGTGCGCGAGCTGAAGCTGCCGCCCGATCAGGAAGAGGACCTCCTCTGGCGCAACGCCAACCGCTTTTTCAAGCTCGGCTATCCCGACGACTCGGTCCAGCCGACCAACGGCAACTGAACTGTTCGCGCGCCCAGTTCGACAGCGAGCTCGCGGGCGCCCGCACGGTTAGTTCGCCGGGCGGACCGCCTCGACGGAATAGACGCGGAAGACAGCGGTGACCATGCCGGGCGCCGAGCGATCGGCGGAGATGGTGCACTGGTCGATGCCGAGATAAGGTGCGCGGGCGTTCACGCCCTCGTAGAAACGCAGCAGGCCGGCCATGTCCACGCGGCGGAAGGTGACCTGCAGGCTATGCAGGGAAAAATTCTCCGTGCGATCCGTGCGCGGCGCCGCGATCTCCAGCGGCAAACCCTGGGCCAGACGGCTGACCTCGGCGTAGGCCTGGGCCGCGTTCATCGTGCGGCCGATGTCGAGTTGCTTCGCCAGTTGGGCGGTGCGCTCGTTCACCCCCGGTGCCTGCGCCAGCCACAGGCGCTGCACCTCGGCATCGCGCGCGACCGACTGCCAGGTGAGCACATTCGCCCGCACGCGCCCGGCGAGGGCGCTGCCCCACCAGAGGACGCCAATCGCGAGGAAGGCCAGCATGAGCACCCGCTCGCGCAGGGACTTGGTGTTGTAGAACTTTTTCACTTCGCCCCTCCCTTGCCCGCAAAGCCGGGCTTGAAGGTGACCGAGACCAAAAACACCGTGCGACCGCCGCTGGTGCGCAGGTCGCGCAGCTCGACCTTCTCAATGCCCTCGGTCGCCCCGAGCGCCTGCTCGTAGGCCTGGGGGTCGGCGGCGCTGGCGGTCTGCGCCTCGATCTCCATCTGCCGCGGACCGGCGGTCGATGCCCGGACGAACTCCAGGGAAGCCGGGCGCGCGGCATTCAACAGCGCGAGCATTTCAAACGGACGCAGGCTCTGCCCGGCCAGCTGCTCGAGACGCACCACCAATTGATTGGCCTGCTCGATCTGGCGCACGCCCTCGGCGGCGGCCTCGAGCCGGCCACGTTGGCGGGCCAGCAGGCCGTTGGAAACCAGCAGGCCGAGCTCGACCGCGACACAGGCGGCAAAGGCCGCGGCGGTCGCCATGAAAACCAGCCAGAGCCGTCCGTCCCGCTGGCGGCGGCTGATCTGCCCGGCCAGTTCCACCTTGTCGCGCACATCCATCGCCCGCAGCACGCCCGACGCGAGCGTCACGGTGCGCCCGCCGACGGTGAGGACGAGACCTTCCTTGTTGAGCGCCCCGGCGGTGGCCTCGCCGCGAAATTCCTTGGCGACCGCGTCGGCGACACCGAGCCGGTTCCGGGCTTCCTGCAAGAGTTCCGCGCTCACGGCCTCCACCGGACGACCCGCCAGCTCCCGCGCGAGCACGCCGGCCGGCAGCTGGCTGCGGCCATCCCAGAAGAGCGCGGTGACACTCGCGGTCTGCTCGTGCAACCACACCGTGGGCGCGGTCGGCGCCGTCTGGCCCAGCCAGCCGGCAAAGTCGGGCAACACAGCCTCGGCCGTCACCCACCCCGGGTGGTCCGTGGTCGGGAAGTTCTTGCGATAGGCGGCAAACACCAGCGTCTCGTTGCCGTCCGCCGACGGGCAGTGTCCGTAATAGAGCTGCCCGGGGGCAAAGGGTCCGATCGCCTCCAGCGCGAGGCCCACCTGTTCGTCGGGATTCTGCCCCGCCACCAGCGGAATGCGCCGTACAAAGAACTTCGTCGCGGGCAACAGCACGACCCCGCCGCCCGATGGGGCGACCGTGTTGGCAGGTTGGGCGGGGGCGGACATGGGCGTGATCAGGAACCGTCGTTCTCCCGAAGTTCCAGAATCTGGAACGGGTAGTCCACCTTTTTGCGCGGATTGTTCCGTACTGAAACCGCTTCCGCCGGTTTGACAAGGCCCGCGCTCTCCCCGGTTGGACCGGTGGCCACCCGGTTGGGGGCCACGGCCCCCGGCCGGCCAACCCAGGCCTGGAGGCGGTAGTCCCGGCCGCCATACTTGACCTCGACGGTCACATGCAGGCACAGCGCCTCGGTACCGAGCCCCGGCGGCGCCGCATCCTTGCCCCAGGCGCCGGCGAGCTCGGCGGGCGAGCGGTACAGGCCCGATCCCTTGGTGCGGGTGGCGCGCGCCGCCAGGATCTCGCTGATGCGGGACCGTTCCATGCCTTGGGCGAGCAGCGCGTCGGCGGGCGCGGAATTGACGTTGGTGGCGTTGAAGGAAAACAGCGAGGCCCCGGCCTGGAAGCGCCGGCCCATCTCGTTCCACTGGCCAAACTCGTCGAAAAACAGCTCCCGCACGACCGGGATCGCCCGCAATTCCTCGAAGGAGCGCAAGGGCCGCTGCGGCGCCTCATACGGCACGGCGGCCGAGTCGAACTCCAGGAGGCCGCTCTCCTGCGGGATGTGCTCCGCCTTGGTCCAGGTCAGCAGCGCATCCACGACCCGGTCCGACATCGTTGCCGGAACACCGATCGCCTCGACGTAGGCGACCAGCGCCTCGTCCGTGGCGCGGGGCAGCGAGAGTTTGCCGGTCTCGTCCGCCACGGTCACCTCCGCGGTGTAACCCTCGGTGGGTGCGTACTTCAACCGCTTCAGCGGCTGGTCCCAGCCTTCGCTCGTGTCGTGCAACCCGTCACCGGCCGCGGCCTCGTCCGCGAGCACCGCCAGACTCGCCTCCAACGCCGAGAGGGCCTCCTGGCGCAGATCGGCGCGCTTGGCCGCCTTGCTCTCAGCCGCGAGTTCAACGGCGGCCCGGTCCATCAGCTTCGTGATCAGGAAGGAGGCCAGCAAAATGATGCCCAGCACGAACACCACGACCGAGCCACGCCGGCGGGCGCCACTTGAAAAAGGTCCCCGGCGCTCCCGGCGGTGACCTCGTATGCCTGCCCTGGCGGGAGCGACCTCGGTCGCGACAGCCGCGACTCCGGCAGGTCCGGGCGTCGGCACGATCAAGTCAGCTTTGGAGGGCTGGTCTCCCGACCAGCCGCGGCCGGTCGGATGACCGGAGCGTGGTCGTCCTTGCTCATGACCGCATCGGTCCAATGCCCCGGAGCCGACTCCGGGGATCTCTACGGATAAATGGGTCGCGGATGTCGGCATCAGAATAAAGGCGGCGTTCCCCCGGTCGGCAGGGTGATTTCCCGGACGGCCTCAAAGGCCTTTTGCTTGAAGGTGAGCCGCAACCGGTCGGGCAGGAGCCACTCGTTGTTGGTGTTGCGGCGCAGGTCGGCTTCCATGCGCCACTGGCCCGACTGCGGATCCTGATAGACGTAGGTCAGCTGGGTCACCAGCGGTGAGACCAGGGCGGTCCGCGGCGGTTTGTTGGCCGTGTCCTGCTCCAGCACGGACTGCCAGTACAGCACGAGGCCCCGGTCCCGTTCCACCGCGAGATAACACCTGACCTCGGGCAGCGGTTGTTCCGGCCACTCCAGCAACCGGTCGCCATCCAGCAGATCGAAGCCCAGCAAATTGACCACCGGCCCGTTGGCCGGTCGAACCTCGCGCACGGCAAAGGGCTCGGCTCCCACGGCGCCACCACGGGGCCAGGCGGCGCGGCGCAGGAGCGACTCGGCGTGCCGGGACACGGCGTTCACGTGTTGCTCAAACAGGCGCTTCTCGCTTCCGCGCCCCCAGATCTCCCCCATGGAAAAGACAAAGGTCAGCAGGGCCGTGACGAGCATCGTCAGCAACGCCAGCGCCAGCAACAGCTCGATGAGCGTGAACCCGCGACGGGCTTGCCGGGATCGGAGCGGGCTCATTTCACCCTCTCCTGAAAGAGGCGCTGCCGGGTGACATCGCGCAGTTTCTCACGCTCGGCCGGATCCGACCAGGACGGACGCAACACATACAGGTGCTGGGTCCGCCGCCAGGCCTCCGCCTCTCCGGCGGCCGGCACGTCGCCTACCAGAGTCAACCGGAACAGGTCGGCGATTTCCGTGGGCTCAACCTTCGCCCGCCAGGCGAGCTCGCGCCCGCCGGGCAGCACCACGCGCCCGCCTTCCTCAACCTTGGCCAGGTCCGGTTCCGTCAGCACCCCCGCCCGCAGCACCTTCCAGTCCTCGTCCGAGCGCTGCTGGGCGTCCAACGCGCGGTAGCTCCCGATGACATTCAGGTAGGCCACGGAGAGCACGACCGAGGCGAGCGCAAAGATCGCCAGGCTCACCAGCACCTCGATGAGGGTGAAGGCCCGGCGCGGACATGGCGGATTGCTCCTCATGGCGAGTCGCGCACCACCGGCGCCGCGGTCCATGGATCAAGTTCCAGACGCGACACCTTGCCGTTGGCGTCGGTCAACTGGGCGCGAAAGCGGTCCGTCGTGCCGTCGGCGTGAAACCGCACCGCCACGAGCCGGCCCGTGCCGACCTGCTGGCCGCCGATCAGAACGGCATCGCGCGATTCCGCCGACAGGAACTCCAGGTTGCGTCCCGGCCAGTCCTCGCCGTGCACCTCGCTGTTCGCCGAGCGCCAGACGATGCGCCGGGCTTTCTCGTCAAAGCGCATGGTCACCGTCGTGTCCTCCTGCACCGCCTGGAGCCGCGCCGCCTGCACGGCCGACCAGAACACGTCGACGAGGGTGCGTTCCCGCGCCCGGAACATTTCGCTGCCCCCGGTGATGAACAGCGACGCCACGATCCCGAGCAGGGCGATGGCCAGGATCACCTCCAGCAGGGTGAATGCACGCGGGCCCGTGGTGCGCCGAGGGAATCCGGTCATGGACGGGCGGCAACCCGGGGGTCACCAGTTGCCGACGTCGTCCTCGGTGCCCTCGGCCTTGTCCGGGCCCTTGGAAAACAGATCGTAGCTGCTTTTGTTGTGCGTGCCCGGAAAACGATACTGGTAGGCCTCGCCCCACGGATCGAGCGGCGCCTTGCCGCCGGGCGTGTCGGCATAGGGCCCGCGCCAGTTCGCGTTGCCATTGACCGGCGCGGTCATGAGCACCGCCAGGCCCTCGGCCGTGGTCGGATAGCTGCCGAGATCCATGCGGTAGCGCTCGAGGGCCGTCTTGAGGGAGTCGCGCACGAAAATCTTGGCAATGGTCTGCTGGCTGTTGCCGAAGATGCCCTCGGTCTTGGTGATGAGGAGCGTGGCCAGCAGCGCGAGGATGCCGACCATGACGATGATCTCGAGAAGGGTGAAGGCGCGGTTGCTGCGATGCGTGGTCATGACGGTCAGGGACGGGTGGACGTGGATTGGACAGGAGTAGGCACCGGGCCGCCGGTGTTCGCCGGGGAGGGCGCCGGCATGGGCGGCTGACCGCCGGCCCGCAGGGAGCGACGCCGACGAATCTCCTCGGCGACCTGGGCCATCTGGGCGGCATTATCCGGAGACTGGGCCGGCGCGATGGCCGGGCCGCCGGGTGCGATCGCCGGACCCGTGCCGGGCGGCGGCGGCGCCTGCACGATGATCTGCGCCCGCTTGAGCGTTAGGACAAAGGGCTGGTTGCGATACACGACCTTCACGGTCTGGGTGGCGCTGTCGTAACTCTGGACCGAGTAAGGCGCCCCCGCCTCCTTCATCCCGACCCACTGCGAGGTCCGGGAGGCTGCATCATAGAAACTGAAAAAGTGCTCGCCGTGGTCCACCATCACCCCGCGAAACTCCAGCTGGGCGGCCTCGCCGCCCGGAGCACCGGCCGCCGCCGTGCCAAAAGGCGAATTCTTGACCAGGCTGTCGAGCGAGGACACCGCCGGCTCGGCCGCCCCGGCCAGGACACCGGCCCCGAGCAGGGCAACAAGACTAAGACAGCGCGGACTCATGCCCGCCAGCGAAGAGCCATCCCCGCGCCAAGGCAATGGCGAAGAAAATGCCGATTCAGAGGGAACAAAACCCGAAAACCCCCACAAACCACCCGCGCCATCCCCGCCCCCACGCACCGCGGTGGCCCACTCCCCAATCGTGACCCACCCCTGGTCGCGCCAGGCAACCGGACCAAGCCAAAATCCAAATGAAGTTTTAACACCGAGGACACCGAGAAGCCGGGATTGCCCCCATTTGTTGAAGACTGCGCAAAGAAGAGACACACCCCGCCGCTTCGCGCCACCCCTCTTGATCCGGATCGATTCAATCTGGGGCCACCACGAAACACACAAAATACACGAAATGAACAACCGATCCGGACGGAGACGGTTTCGATGAAGTCACCACACAGTGACTCTAACCAATCACGGTTTAATACTTCCTGTGGGTGCTCCTTTCGTGTGCTTCGTGTATTTCATGGTGAAATCTGATTGCATCGTTCCGGCTTGATAGAGGGAACCCCATCACAGTGCCTTGAAATCCCCTCTAGAAAGAGCGCCGAGGCCGTGAGCCCAGCCGAACGGGTGCCCGCCAGGGCGGGGTGTGTTGGGGGCATCGCAATCAGGCAGAGGCCAGTGTCACTTGTTAACGCAAGTTTCAATAGGTCACCTCCCGCGCGTTGTTCTCTGGACGTCTGGATCGGCCTCCTTCTTCGTTCTTTCGCTAAACTGAATCGACAGGAACAGGAAGACGAAGCTCACGGCTAAGGCTAGCCACCTGGACCACCATACCTTTCTTCCTCTTGCGGTCAAAAGCTCAAGCGGAGGGGAAATGGATCTGAACGCTTTCGCGGGTGCTTGGCGTGCCTTCTCGCTATCGATCATCCATCGGAGCGCATAGGCGGTGAGACCGGCATAGGAAAAGCACACGACAAACAGCGCGGTGCAAATCTTCATCAAGGTCTCGTAGGGCATGTTGCCGATCGATTGAGGTCAGACACGACCGGGCGCAGCCCGGTCGTTGTCTGTGCCGTCTGGTGTGTGCCCGGCATGGGCGTGAACTGAGGAGGTGTAAGTCCCCGATGCATGATACAAAACATAAAGTTAAAGCATTAGACAAAGGCAACTGCGCAGCCGCGAGGCTGGGTGGGAAGGAAGCCGGCGTCAAATCCACGAGCCTACAAACAGGAACAGGCTACGAGGCCGGTGGCGCGGACGAGCTCGCACGACAGAGCGAAGTCCAGGTATCAGCGTCACAGGTAAAGCCTGGGGTTGTGTGGGGAAAGTTCACGCCCTTACCCGGGGAGACCTGTCCGGCAAGCGGTCCGGCGCGCAAGCACCGGGCTGGCACCGTCCGTGGCAACACGGGCGGGGAGCGGACAGGAGTCAGCAGAGGTCGTAGTAACGCGGGATACGAGCCGGGAGTAGGCGTTCACTCCAAGTGGAGTGCGCCGAAAGACCCGGATGGTCTCACGCACGCGCGAAGGACCGAACTGATCGGGACCATGGAGACCCCGGCGTCCTGCCAAGGGGAACTGGCTTTGGCCGGTTCCACCTTGGCGCGGATCCCGGTGGCGGAGAAAGACCGTGGTCAGGTAGGGGAGCTATGGGACCGTGTCCTGAGTCCGGCCAACCTCGCGGAAGCGTGGCGGCGGGTGCGACAAAATGGTGGGGCTGCCGGGATCGATCATCGATCGGTCGCGGTGTTTCCTGCTTTCTATCGCGCCCATTGGACGAAGGTGCGGGCCAAGTTGCAGGCGGGAACGTACGTGCCGTCGCCGGTGCGGCGCACGTTCATCCCGAAGAAAGACGGCGGCGAGCGTCCGCTGGGGATACCGACGGTGCTGGACCGAGTGATCCAGCAAGCCCTCGCGCAGGAGTTGAGCGGGGTGTTCGAAGTCGAGTTCAGTGAACACAGCTATGCCTACCGGGCCGGACGCAACGCGCATGACGCGTTGCGGGCGGTGCGGTCGGCGGCGGCCGCGGGTCAGACCGAGGCCGTGGACTGTGACCTGAAGGGCTTCTTCGATCATGTGGACCATGATCTGCTCATGGCACGGGTGGCGGCCAAGGTGCGGGACAAACGTGTCCTGCACCTGATCGGCCGTTATCTCCGGGCCGGGGTGGTGTTGCCGGATGGTACCCGGGAGCCGACGCCGAGGGGAGTACCCCAAGGCGGACCGCTCTCGCCCTTGCTGGCCAACATCATGCTCACCCCGCTGGACCGGGAACTGGAACGACGCGGCCGGCGCTTCGCGCGCTACGCCGATGACTTCCTGATTCTGGTGCAAAGCCGCGACGAAGCGGAGCGGGCGATGACAGAGGTGGTGAGGTTCGTGGAAGGAAAACTGAAGCTGATGGTCAATCCGGTGAAGAGCCGGGTGGCGCCGTTGGCGCAGTGCACCTTCCTCGGCTGTCGTGTCACGCGGACCAAGATCCGCTGGAGCGCGGCAGCCGTGGAGGAGTTCCGCGAGAAAGTGCGCGAGCTGACCAAGCGCACGTGGGGCGTATCCATGGAACGCCGGCTCGGGTCACTGAACCGTTACGTGCAAGGTTGGTTCGGGTATTACCGGATCAGCCGCACGTGGGGTGAAGTGCTGGAGCTGGCCGTCCAGCGGCGGGGCGGCCGGTGCGCCCCCGGCCTGCTGTTGCACTCCGACCGCGGCGTGCAATACGCCAGCGAACGTTTCCGCGCCCAACTCGCCGCCCACGGCATCACCGCCTCCATGAGTCGCCGCGGCAACTGCTACGACAATGCCCGGGCTGAGTCCTTCTTCTCGACCCTCAAAATCGAACACACCTACCGCCATCGCTTCGCCGACCACCATGCGGCTCGTCAATCGACCTTCGAGTGGATCGAGGCCTTCTACAACCTCCACCGTCGCCATTCTTCAATCGGCTATCTCTCGCCGGTTGACTTCGAAAACAAAACCAACTGAAACCCACTGCGCCTCAAGTCTACAATTCGAAGGTAATCCCAAGTAGTATGCGACGTCTTCCTGCTTAAACCACGTCGTCGCGACTAGCTTCGGTGGCTCCTGATCTGTGCGCACTACGGCATATCTCGAAGGCGTATTACGGCCAAAACCAACGGGGACAAAAATCGACCGCTGCGCGCAATAATCGAGGATGAGTTTCTTGTATGTCTGCGACATCTTTCTTCCGCCGATCGTCATCAGTCAGACACGGAGGGGCGAAGCCCCGGAGTTGTCTGTGATGATCTGGTTAGCCTTTCTTTTCATTTTGGCACATCGCCCACGCTTCGAAATAGAACTTCTTTGGATCGATCTTCTCTTCGTCGAAGAGTGATTCATCGCCGGCGATCAACACAAACACCGATGTTGGCTCGGCATCACCGACTGACTGTCCCTGCCAGCGAGACCGAATCAAAAGCCTCTTCACCTCGAAACCACGGAAGGCTTTCGTCTGCGGGTCTTGAACCTGGTAATCAAAGGCGCGGTCGAGGAGCAACAAGGCCCAGCGGTTTCCATCCAACGACGTGAGCTCACGCTCAATGGCTCCCGAAAGGGGTAGCTGCTCTTCGAATAGCTTCCGGCCTTCGAAGGCCGTGAGAACAACGCGTATGCCTGTCGTCGTCATTGTGCTTGGGCTAACGTCACGGATGAGACACGCGCGGGCGAGCGTGGAGTGAGCCCTTTTGAACCACGCGAGATGCTGAGCGGAAGAGGCACATGCGATTTAGGTCACATCCCGCGCGTTGTTCTCTGGCCGTCTGGATCGGCTCTTCGTCATGGGAGCCATGCCTTCAAGCTGAAGATCGTCACAACGACCGCCACAAACCAGATGAACATTCTGCCCCATCCAGGAAAATAGAAACGGGTGAAATCTTCCTGCCCCGCCATAATCCCGAAGAATCCTAGCCCTCTTCTTTTTCTTTCGGCATGCATATCTCGGATTTGGGTAATGCCGACGACCCCGATCAGGACTACGGCAAAAAAGATGGGCGAAACGAGCGCCATATCAACCTTCTCGCCGTTTCTTTCGAGAGCATGGATGACGGCACCAAATAGGATGCCGGCAACAACACTCGTAATCCACGTTGCTTTCATCTTCTGCCGATCGCCTCAGATCAGCAACGCCCGGCGGGCGGGCGAGCCGTCTCTTTTGAATAACTGGGCCATGTGGAGCGGAGATATGATCGACGATTCAGGTGGGATCAAGGGCGTTGCTGCTGTGGCTGACTGGATCGGCTCATCGCCGGTTCGCAAGGTATACGAAGAGCACTCCGACCAGAATAAGTGCCGGGATAGCGTAAAGCACTGCCGTGATGCTGGTGAGCACTCGCCGCGATCTTTCCTTTAGGAGCGCAGCAACCGCAAAGGGGACGCCCACAAGGAAGACACAGCCTGCAGCCATCAGACCATCAAGACCTGCGGCCATATGCTCTTCGCCGCTACTGGGCTGCTCCCACCAAGCAACTAGCGGTGCCACTGCGCACGCGATAATGAGGACTGCGAGGGCGATCCAATTCCATTTGGCCGGGCGCAGCGCTTGAGACTCTGTCTTCATCTTTCTTCCGCCGATCGTCAGCAGTCAGACACGGCCGGGCGCAGCCCGGTCGTTGTCTGTGATGCTCTGGATGGGCTCTTCATTTCTTTCTCAAAAACTCACGGAGCCGATCTGCCTCAATGCGACCAGATTCATCCATCTCTTCTTTCTTCATGAGTGGATCCGGCGGTGGCGGTGGCTCGATCACAACGGCTTCCTTCGGCTGGACCAACGCACGCGTCCTTCGGCAAATGCTCGTCTCCAACTCGCCGTGATAAACGCTCGCATAAACTAGATAGCGCTCGCCAAGCTCAAAAGGAAACCCGCAGGCTGAGCCACTCATGCGAGTAACAATGGTGACCTCTTTCTTCTGATCTTCGAGGCCCTTGAAGCCTTCACTAATCTGAAAGCGACAGACCCTTACTTCGTAGCGATAATTGCCTTCGCTGCGAGATTCGACGGCCATCTGGACCACTCGACCCACGAACACTGTATCCGAGCGAGCGAACTCGACGTCCATTGGCGGCAATGTGTCGCACGAACAGCCGAATGCTCGCCCGAAACATGCGATAGCCAAAGAAAGGAGAAGGACTGAACGCTTCATTCTATTCGCCCATCGCTTCAGATCAGCCACGCCCGCCGGGCGGGCAAGCCGTCTCTTTTGAATAACTGGGCCATGTGGAGCGTGAACATGATCGGCGATTCAGGTGAGATCAAGGGCGTTGCGCTGTGGATGACTGGATCGGCTCTCTGTCGGGAATCACATAATCGCCCTTTAGAAAACATAGTTCCTGAAGGAGGGCTTCGGCTTCAGCTACCGAATGCACACGGACAAGAATCCCTCCTGGAGCACTTCGAACGGCTTCAAATATCCGACCTGTCTTCGCTACGCGCAAAACGGTCGGCCGCCTCTTTACCGCGGCAGCGATGCGGGCAGCTTCTGGATGTTCTGCCGGCGTGAAGGATATCTCGAGCAGCATCTGGCCATCGTCCATCTGCCGGATAGCAGGCGTGCGGTTCGGGGGCGCGGAGGAAACGAATGTGTCGCATGGCGTCTCGATGACAATGATCGCACGCGAATCAAAATCGCACCCTCCGAGTAAAAGCAAAGAGGCTAAAGCAATGCTCTTCTTCATCTTTCTTCCGCCGATCGATTGAGGTCAGACACGACCGGGCGCAGCCCCGTCGTTGTCTGTGCCGACTGGATCGGCCTTCTTTAGGGCGTTGCGAATCATCTCCTCGGCTTTGAGTGACTGCTGACTCCGTCCGGTGGTGGGCCAATCCATGAGGCTTACCGCCCAATAACCTTTGTCTGCTTTCGTGACGGAGAGCGTGAAGGTGTTCGAGTAAGTTGTAGTCGTCCACCAGCGATTCTTTCTTTGGGGATCAGCGGACAACCCCAAATCGGAAGCGACCTTGGCAACAATGCCGACGACGTCTTCACTGCCTTCGATAGGGATGACAACGGAAGCAACACTCCAAGGCGGATTCATGGCTGTCGTAGGCTGGAGATACAGAATCTTCCCTCGGCCATCGCAGCCGGAGAGACCCACGAGCACGAGGCTCAAGCACAAGATACGAAGTTTCATCTTTCTTCCGCCGATCGTCACCGATGAGACACGCGCGGGCGAGCGTAGAGTGAACCCTTTTGAATTGCTGGAGATGCTGAGCGGAGAAGGAACATACGAATTAGGTCACATCCCGCGCGTTGTTCTCTGGCGGTCTGGATCGGCCTCTTTAGTCGAGGGCCTCATAAATGATGATCTCGGTATTCTTCTTCTCCCGAATCCAGAACCATGCGGCGCTGCCAACGAAAACAATGTGGGCTAGCCAAACGAGGGAAGCGGCAATCCAACTGGACGCGTCTCTGGAGCCACGACAGGCGACGAACGCCGAGAGGCTGAATATCGACCACGCAACGCTGAGCACGGTGAAGGCATGGGCCTTCTTCTTAACGAGCCTTCGCTCGATGGGCTTACCGAAGAAAATCTCGGACCAGTTCATTGTCTTCCGCCGATCAGTATATTAGGACCAACTGAGTTGATCTATAACAGTTTTCGTAAATTTACAAAATGACAGGAGATAAATCGCTGCAGGGCAACACTCGTTTGAGTTGGGTTGAGCTTTTGCCGGGCGATTTTCGTACCTGTAAAAGCTCAACTCGTTTTGCCCAGGTCACGCGGAGGAGTCATCGCCTTGAGCCGATAGGAGGCGTGCCGGTCTCCCTGCCTTGAGCACCGAGCCCCTGCCGCCTGGATCGTCACTCAGTTCCCTCAGTTCCCTCCTGTGCAAAACCCATTTTCCGTGTGTCCTGTGTGTTCCGTGGTGATCAATCCGGGATTGGATCGGGATCGGAAGGGTTGCCCACGAAAGGACACGAATGGAGGCAAAGGCGGGGTTAACCACGGAACACACGGAATACACGGAAGGCCGGCAGGTGGCACAGGAGTAAACAGAGGGAACGGAGTTTTGGGACCGCAGAGCCATGGTAATCCCATGATAGTTTGTCGAGCTGGGCGCTGGTCGTGTTTCCCTGCATTGAGAAGCGAGACGATGCTGGCTTGTTCGTCCCTCAGTTCCCTCCGTTTCCTCCTGTGCAAAATCTGTTTTCCGTGTGTTCCGTGTATTCCGTGGTGACCAAGCCCGGGATCATCGCCGCCTCCCGTGGCGGGTCCTCACTTGTTCAGGCCCAAAAAAGGGAAAGGCCCGCGGATTGCTCAGCGGACCTTCCGGTTTTCATACCGCCCCGTGGCACCGGCCCGGAGGAGCTTCCACGCAAACCCCCCGGCCGTGCCACAGGACGGTAGAAATTGTTTTATTCACGCCATAGTTGCAGTGAACGCAGGTAGTTGCCGCGCTCGTAGGCCTCGGGATCGGGGCAGCGGCGCTGGCTCAGGGCGCCACGCATCTCGTGCACGTCCTGGTACTCGTGTTCCTCCATCCAACGGCGGAGTCCCGCCAGCATGACGGCCAGCTCGCCCGGTCCGCGCCGCAACAGCGCGGCCACCGTCTGCACCGTGTCGGCGCCGGCGAGCAGCGATTTCACCACATCGTCGGCGCTTTGCACGCCGCCGCTGCAGGAAAGATTGAAACTGACCTGGTCGCGCAACAGGCCCAGCCAGCGCAACCGCAGGCGCAGGTCCTCGGAGCCGGACAGGTCCAGATGCGGACGCACCTCCAGCGAATCGAGATCGATCTCGGGCTGGAAAAACCGGTTGAACAGCACGAGGCCGTCGATCTTTTCCTCCTCCAACCAACCGGCCAGATGCGCGACGGAGGTGTAGAAGGGCGAGAGCTTCACCGCGACGGGGATGTTCACCGCCGAGCGGACCGCCTTGGCGATCTCCACCAGCCGGGTTTCCAGATCGGCGCCGGTGACGCTGCACTGCGTGGCGAGGAAATAGGTGTTGAGCTCGAGGGCATCGGCGCCGGCCTGCTCGATGTGGCGGGCATGGTCAACCCAGGATCCCAGCTTCGTGCCGTTGAGCGAGGCGATCACGGGCAGGCCCGTGGCGCGCTTGATCGTGGCCAGGCGCTCAAGGTATTCCTCGGGCCCGAGGGCATAGTCGGAGGTGTCGGGAAACATCGACGAGGCTTCGGCGAAGCTTTCCTCCCAGCGACCCACGTGACGGTCGAACGCGGCCGCGTTGCCCTCGATCTGCTCGGCGAACAGCGAGTGCATGACGAAGGCGGGCGCGCCGGCATCCTGCAGGCGGCGGACGGTGTCCATGTTGTCCACCATCGGCGACGCGCCGGGGAGGAGGGGGTTGGCAAGTTTCAACCCGAGGTAAGTCGTGGTCAGGTTCATGGCGTGGAAGTGGGTTTGTCCTGGGCCGGCGCGGGCTTCACGGGCGTGGGCTTGACGGCCGGCATCGGCTTGGGATCGGCCGGGGCCGGGCCTTCACCCGCGAGGTACTGGTAGTGGGCGAAGCGGCGGTCCACGGCTTCCTGGGCCCGGCCGGCGAGCATCTTGGCGCGTTCCGGATCGGAGCGGTGCAGGGCCTGGAAGCGGAGCTCGTTGCGCGTGTAGGCGCTGAGCGGCTGCTTCGGGGCGGCGGAGTCGAGCACGGTGACGGCCTTGCCCTCGGCCGTGCGGCCCGGGTTGTGCCGGAAGAGCGGCCAGCTGCCGGTCTCGACCGCGAGCTTCTGTTGATCGAGGCCGTTGGCCATCGAGTAACCGTGGGCGATGCAGTGCGAGTAGGCGATGATCAGCGAGGGACCGGGGTGGGCCTCGGCCTCGATGAAGGCCTGGATCGTCTGGCTGTCCTTGGCGCCGAAGGCGACGCGGGCGACGTAGACGTTGCCGTAGCTGGCGGCGATGAGGGCGAGATCCTTCTTGTCGGTGTCCTTGCCGGCGGCACTGAACTTGGCCACGGCGCCGAGCGGCGTCGACTTGGACTTCTGGCCGCCGGTGTTGGAATAAACCTCCGTGTCGAGGACGAGGATGTTGATCTTGCGTCCGCTCGCGAGCACGTGGTCGAGACCGCCGAAGCCGATGTCATAGGCCCAACCGTCGCCACCGACGATCCAGACGGATTTCTTGACGAGGTAGTTGGCGAGCTGGGCGAGCTGGGCGGCCTTGGGATCCTCGATCGAGGCGAGGGCGGCTTCCAGATCGACCACGAGACCGCGGGCGACCGCGATGCCAGCGTCGGCCGACTGGTCGGCGGCCTTCAGGCCGGCGACGAGCGCCGGGGGCAGGACCGGGGAGAGTTCATCGAACAGGCGCCAGGCTTGCGCGGCGAGCTGATCCACGCCGGCCCGCATGCCGAGGCCGTACTCCGCATTGTCCTCGAAGAGCGAGTTGGACCAGGCCGGGCCGCGGCCGGCCGAGTTGGCCGTGTAGGGCGTGGTCGGCAGATTGCCGCCGTAGATGGAGGAGCAGCCCGTGGCGTTGGCCACATAGAGCCGGTCGCCGTAGAGCTGGGTGAGCAGCTTCACGTAGGGCGTCTCGCCGCAACCGGCGCAGGCGCCGGAGAACTCGAAGAGCGGCTCGCGGAATTGCGTGCCCTTGACCGTGTCCTGCAGCAGCACCGCGGGGGCGGGCGGCAGGGTGAGGAAGAAATCGAAGGCGGTGCGGTCCGCATCGCGACGCGGATCGGCCGGGGCCATCATGAGGGCCTTGCGGCTGAGGTCGCTCTTGTCCTTCGCCGGGCAGACCTTGTAGCACAGCGTGCAACCGGTGCAGTCGTCGGGCGCGACCTGGATCACGTACTCGTAACCCGGCAGATCGTTGCTGCGGAGTTTCGTGTGCAGGAAGCTTTCCGGCGCGGATTGCGTGTCGGCCACCGGGCAGACCCCGGCGCGGATCGCCGAGTGCGGGCAGACCAGCACGCACTTGTTGCACTGGATGCAAAGGCTCGGATCCCAGACGGGCAGTTCCTGGGCGATGCTGCGTTTTTCCCAGCGCGCGGTCGCGACCGGGAAGGTGCCGTCGGGCGGGAAGGCGCTCACGGGCAGCGTGTCACCATCACCAGCCAGCATCACGGCGGTGACGCGCTGGACAAATTCCGGGGCGGCGGGCGGCACGACCGGCGGACGGCCGGCGGTGGCGGTCACGGCGGCGGGAACCTCGATGCGGTGCATGGCGGCGAGCGCGGCATCAACCGCAGCCTCGTTCTTGGCCACGACGGCCTCGCCCTTGCGGCCGTAGGTCTTGCGGATGGCTTCCTTGATGGCGACGATGGCCTCGTCCCGCGGCAGCACACCGGCCAGCGCGAAGAAGCAGGTCTGCATGATCGTGTTGATCTGTCCGCCCATGCCGGCGGCGCGGGCGACCGTGTAGGCGTCGATCGCGTAAAGTTCCAGCTTCAGGGCGATGATGCGCTCCTGCACCTCGCGCGGGAGGCGGTCCCAGACCTTGTCGGCGGGGGTCGCGACATTGATCAGGAACGTGGCGCCGGGGGCGGCGTGGCCCAGCACGTCCATCTTCTCGACGAACGGGAAATGGTGCACGGCGACGAACTCGGCCTTGTCGATCAGGTAGGGCGCGCGGATGGCGCCCGGACCAAACCGCAGGTGCGAGATGGTCATGGCCCCGCTCTTCTTGGAGTCGTAGACGAAGTAACCCTGGGCGTTGAGCTCCGTGCCCTCGCCGATGATCTTGATGGAATTCTTGTTCGCCCCGACGGTGCCGTCGGCGCCCAGCCCGTAGAAGAGCGCGCGGCGCGTGCCCTTGGGCTCGATGTCCGGCTCGGCCTCGCAGGCGAGGGAAAGGCGCGTGACGTCGTCGTTGATGCCGACGGTGAAGCGGCGCCGCGGCTGGGCGGCCTTCAATTCCTCGAAGACGGCGCGGACCATGCCCGGGGTGAATTCCTTGGAACCGAGTCCGTAGCGGCCGCCGATGAGGGCGACGTCGTTGCGACCGGCCTCAAAGAGCGCGGTGGCAACATCGAGGAAGAGCGGCTCGCCGAGCGCGCCGGGTTCCTTGGTGCGATCGAGCACGGCCACCTTCTTCGCGGTCTTGGGCAGCGCGGCCAGCAGGGCGGCGGCATCCAGCGGACGATAGAGGCGCACGCGCAGGACACCGGTCTTGCCGCCCTTGGCATTCAGCCAGGCAGAGGTCTCGGAGGCCGTCTCGCCGCCGGAGCCCATGATGATGATCACTTGTTCCGCCTCGGGATGACCTTCGTAGTCGAAGAGGTGGTAGCTGCGGCCGGTGCGCGAGGCGAACTCGTCAAAGAGCGACTGCACGGTCGCCGCGACGCGGTCATAGAAGGGGTTGCAGGCCTCGCGGGCCTGGAAAAACACGTCGGGGTTCTGCGCGGTGCCGCGGACGGAGGGACGGTCCGGCGAGAGCGCGTTGGAACGGAAGGCGTCGACGTGGCTGTCGTCCACCAGGGCGCGCAGGTCGTCGTCGGAGAGCAGCGCGATCTTGGCCACCTCGTGCGAGGTGCGGAAGCCGTCGAAGAAATGGATGAAGGGCACGCGGGTGGCCAGAGTGGCCGCGTGCGTGATGACGGCGAAATCCTGCGCTTCCTGGACCGAGCCGGAGCACAGCATCGCGCAACCGGTCTGCCGGCAGGCCATGACGTCGGAGTGATCACCGAAGATCGAGAGCGCGTGGGTCGCCAGCGCGCGGGCCGTGACGTGCAGCGCGAAGGGATGCAGCTCGCCCGCGATCTTGTAGAGATTCGGGATCATCAGCAGCAAACCCTGCGAGGCGGTGAAGGAGCTCGCCATGGATCCGCTCTGCAAGGCGCCGTGGAGCGCGCCGGCGGCGCCGCCCTCGGACTGCATCTGGACCACCTCGGGGACATGGTCCCAGAGGTTTTTCTGGCTCTTCGAGGACCACTCGTCCACCCACTCGCCCATGGGCGAGGAAGGCGTGATGGGGTAGATGACGAAGAGTTCGCTGAGACGATACGCCACGGACGCAACCGCTTCGTTGGCGTCAAGCGTGGCAGTGGTGATGGGGCGTGGACTGATCACAGTGTTAACATAGCCGAGGTGACCGCATCTGCCGCCGCAAGGGTTGGCCAGAGCCGTGCATATCTTGGCCAAGCGTGCCCGACCCGGAGCCCCGCGGAGCCGCCCGCATTGACCGCGGCCCGCTTTGCTGTATCGGATCCGGAGTCCGCAAACTCCCCTTCCCCATGCTCAAGCGAATCACCTCCCTCGCCCTGCTGGCGATCACGGCGCTGGCCGCCACCGCCGCCACGCCCATCACCCCCGTACCCGCACCCGCCCAGCAACGGGTGGCCACCATCCAGGTGCGGATCGCCCCCGACCACCGCGACTGGACCTACCGTCTCGGCGAGGCGGCCAGGTTCCGGATCATGGTGACAGCCGACAACACCCCGGTCGACAACGCCAATGTCACCTGGTCCGTCGGACCGGACATGATGCCCGCGGAGCCGCACACGGCACTCGTGCCGCTCGACGGCCTGGTCGTCGACGGGGGTACGTTGAACACGGGCGGATTCATCCGCTGCAAGGCCAGCGTGGAATTTGCCGGCCGCACCTACCAGGGAGCGGCCACCGCCGCCTTTGCGCCCGAGACGATCCAGCCGTTCCAGACCGAGCCGGCCGACTTCGACGCCTACTGGCAAAAGGGCAAGGACGACCTCGCCAAGATCCCGATGGACGCCCGGCTCACCTTGGTGCCGGACGCCTGCACCGACACGGTCAACGTCTACCACGTGAGCTTTCGCACGCTCGGCCAGAGCTGGAACCCTTCCCCGCCGCGCATCTACGGCATCCTGTGCGAACCCAAGGCCCCGGGAAAATACCCCGCGATCCTCAAGGTGCCCGGCGCCGGCGTCCGCCCGTACGCGGGCGATCCGGACCTCGCCGCCCGCGGTGCGATCGTGCTCGAGATCGGCATCCACGGCGTGCCGGTGAACATGCCCACCAGCGTCTACGACGCGATGTACAGCGGCGCGTTGCACAGCTATTGGCTGAACCAGCTCGATAACCGCGACACCTATTACTACCACCGCGTCTACCTCGGCTGCGTGCGGGCCAATGATTTCCTGACCTCACGCGCGGGCTGGAACGGCCAGGATCTCCTCGTCATGGGCGCCAGCCAGGGCGGCCAGCTTTCGCTCGTGACCACCGCGCTGGACCCCCGCGTCACCGCGCTATCGGTCACCCACCCGGCCATGTGCGATGTCGCCGCCGAGTTGCACGGACGCGCGGGCGGCTGGCCGCATCCCTTCAAGCCCAACGACGACGGCACGCCCTCGATCCACGCCACGCCGGCCAAGATCACCACGGCCCAGTACTACGACTCGGTCAACTTCGCCCGTCGCGTCAAGGTGCCGGGTTTCTACATCTGGGGTTATAACGACGAGGTCTGCCCGCCCACCTCCACCTACGCCGCCTTCAACGTCATCACCGCGCCCAAGACCCTCGCGATCCAGCCGGAGCAGGGCCACACCTACCCCGCCGAGCAGTGGGAGGCGATCAACCGCTGGGTCGTCAGCGTTCTCAAGCTGAAGTAAATCCGCCGCGGGCTTCCCTCTCAATTCCGTGACAAGAGATCTCATTACTTCTTTTGTCCGAGACCGCTAAGATAACCCTTTCGAACACCCCTTCGATCCCAGCCCCTTTTCTTTAACCGCATGTCATTTCCTGCCCAATTCACCTGGGGCGCCGCTGCCGCCGCCTATCAAATTGAAGGTGCCGCGTCCGTCGACGGCCGCGCCCCGTCCATCTGGGACATCCACTCCCACCAGCCCGGCCGGACCTTTGAAGGACACACCGGGGACACGGCGTGCGACCACTATCATCGTTATCCCGAGGATGTCGCGCTCATGCGCGACCTCGGCCTCCAGGCCTACCGCCTGTCCATCGCGTGGCCGCGCGTCATCCCGCAAGGCACCGGCAAGCCCAACGCGAAGGGCCTGGCGTTCTACGACAAGCTTTTTGACACCCTGCTCGCCGCCAACATCACCCCATGGGTCACGCTCTTCCACTGGGACCTGCCCAACGCGCTGCAGCGGCGTGGCGGCTTTTCGAACCGCGACATGGTCGAGTGGTTTGGCGACTACGCCGCCCTCATGGCCGCCCGCTACGGCGACCGGGTGAAGAACTGGATCACCTTCAACGAACCTCCCTGCACGGTCGGCCTCGGCCTGCTCGACGGTGTCTTTGCCCCGGGCTACAAGCTGCCCCACTCCGAGTGCCTGCTCGCCGCCCATCACCTTCTCCTGGCCCACGGCCGCGGCGTCCAGGCCCTGCGCGCCGGCTGCAAGGGCAAGATCAAGATCTCCCTCGCCCACACGGCCCGCGAGCGCATCCCCGCCTCCGAGAGCAAGGCCGACATCGAGGCCGCGCGCCGGGACTATTTCGCCAGCACCAACCGGGACATGTGGAACCTCTCCTGGTGGGCCGACCCGATCATGTTCGGGAAATACCCCGAGGACGGCCTCAAGGCCTTCGGCGCCGAGGTCCCCGAGATCCGCACGGGCGACATGAAGCTGATCTCCCAGAAGGTCGATCTGCTCAGCTACAATTGCTACACCGGCAACCGCTACCGCGCCGCCGCCGGCGGGAAGACCGAGAAGGTCGAGCACAGCTGGGGCATCGGCAACGCCCGCGGCACCTTGCCCTGGCTGCAAATCGCGCCCCCGTCCCTCTACTGGGCCGCGCGTTTCCAGACCGAGCGTTACCAGCTCCCGATCGCCTTTTCCGAAAACGGCTTTTGCAACACCGACTTCGTCCAGCTCGACGGCAAGTGCCATGACCCGCAGCGCATCGACTTCCTCACGCGTTATCTCGGCGGCCTCAAGCGCGCCGCGAGCGAGGGCATCCCGCTCGCCGGCTACTTCTACTGGTCTGTCATGGACAACTTCGAGTGGTGCGAGGGCTACAAGGACCGCTTCGGCCTGATCCATGTCGACTACCAGACCCAGAAGCGCACACCGAAGGACTCCTATTACTGGTACCGCGACGTCATCCGGCAGAACGGCGCCAACCTCTGACCCCTCACGCAGCCTACCCCCACGCGTGCACACCACCCTCTCCCTCGCCCCGCTTGCCTGGCAGTTCCGTGACGCGACCCAGGATTCGCCCTGGCGCGCCGCCACCGTGCCGGGCTGCGTCCACACCGACCTGCGCCGCCACAAGCTGATCCCCGACCCGTTCTGGGGAACCAACGAGCTGGAAATGCAATGGATCGAGGAGCGCGACTGGGAATACCGCGCCACCTTCCGCGTCACGGCGCGGATGCTGGCCGAGGACAACCTCGACCTCGTCGCCGACGGTCTCGACACCGTCGCCACGGTGCGGATCAACGGCCGCGTCGTCGCCCGCACGGAGAACATGTTCATCGGCTGGCGCTGGTCCGTCCGCCCGCTGCTGCACGCCGGCCACAACGAGATCTCCATCCGCTTCGACAGCGCGCTGAAATACATCCGCACGCACCGGACCGACCACGACCCGCGCGAGTTCAACGACCCTGTCGGCCGCAGCCAGGTGCTCCGCAAACAACAGTGCCAGTTCGGCTGGGACTGGGGTCCGCGCTTCGTCACCGCCGGCATCTGGCGCGACATCCGTCTCGAAGCCTGGAGCACCAACCGCCTCGAAACCGTCCGCGTGACGCAAACCCACCGCAAGGACGGCAGCGTGCTGCTCACCTTCGAGCCCGAACTCGCCCGCAAGGACGCGAAAGCGACGATCACCGGCACGGTCTCCCTCAACGGCAAACCGGTCGCCCAAATCGTAAATCATAAATCATTAATCATAAATCCCCGCCTCTGGTGGCCCAACGGCCACGGCGCGCAGCCGCTCTACACGATTGAGTTGGCCGTGACCGGCCGCGACGGCACGCCCATCGGCCGGTGGAGCCAGCGCATCGGTTTGCGCACGCTCGTGCTCGACCGGCACCCGGACGAGGCCGGCGAAACCTTCCAGTTTGTGGTCAACGGCCGGGCGGTCTTTGCCAAGGGCGCCAATTGGATCCCGGCCCACAGCTTCGTGGCCGGCCTGACGCGCTCCGATTACGCCCGCGACCTGACGAGCGCCACCGAGGCGCACATGAACATGATCCGCGTCTGGGGCGGCGGCATCTACGAGAGCGAGGATTTCTACGACCTGTGTGACGAGCTCGGCCTGATGGTCTGGCAGGATTTCATGTTCGCGTGCGCGATCTACCCGGGCGACCCTGCGTTCAAGCAAAGCGTCCGCGCCGAGGCCCGCCACCAGGTCCGCCGGCTGCGCAACCGCACCTGTCTCGCCCTCTGGTGCGGCAACAACGAGATCGCCCAGCTCAACACCCTCGGAGGCGTCAAGGGCGACCTGCTGGAAAACCCGAAACTGCGCCGGAACTACGAGGCGATCTTCCATCACCTGTTGCCCGCCGAAGTCGCCGCCCACGACGGGGTCACCGCCTACCGGCCCTCCTCGCAATGGCGCAGCACGCTGGAGGATTCCGTCTCGAAGACCGCCACCCACGTCGAAGGTGAGAAGCGCGGCGACACCCACTACTGGGATGTCTGGCACGCGCGGCATCCCGTGAAGGACTACGAGAAATGGCGTTTCCGTTTCTGCTCGGAGTTCGGCATGCAAAGCTACAGTTCGCCGGAGACGCAGGCGACCTTCTGCCCGCCCGAGCAGGGCAACGTGTTCGGTCCGCTGATGGAGAACCACCAGAAGAACCGCGCCGGCAACCAGATCATCCTCGACTACGTATCGCGCCGCTACCGCTTCCCGAAGTCGCAGGAGGCGCTCATCTATCTCTCCCAGCTCAACCAGGCGCATTGCATGCAGGTCGGCGTCGAACACTACCGCCGCAACATGCCGCACTGCATGGGCGCGCTCTACTGGCAGCTCAACGACTGCTGGCCCGTCGCCTCGTGGAGCTCCCTCGAGTTCACCGGCCGCTGGAAAGCGCTGCACCATCTCGCCCGCCGCTTCTTTGCCCCCGCCCTCATCAGCGCGCATGTGCCGGGCGACGAGGACACGATCATCGGCAACTACCGCACGACGACGGTGGACGAGGTCCATCTGTACACGGTGTACGACGCCCCGGCGCCGGCCCGCGGCGTGGTGCGCTGGGAACTGTTTCATCTCGACGAACACCTCATCGCCCGCGGCCGCAAGCCGGTTGTCCTGCGCCCCGGCGAGAGCGTCCGCCAGCAGACGGTACGCTTCGGCAAGCTCATGGCGCAGCACGGCCGGGACAACCTGCACTTGCGCATCACCCTCCAGATCGGCCGCCGCCAAGTGAGCCAGGAGACGGTCTTCTTCTCCCCGCCCCGCTTCCTGAACCTGCGGCGCGCGAAGACCCGGGTCGCGATCCGCGCCCTCAACCCGACGGACTACGAGCTCACCTTCCGCACCTCGGCGTTCCAGCACCGCTTTGCCTTCGACCTGCCGGGCATCGCGCAGCGCAGCAGCGACAATTATTTCGAGCTCTACCCCGACCAGCCCAAGACCGTCCGGGTGACCTGCGACGCGCCCCAGACCGTCAAATCGATCAAACAACACCTGTCCCACCAATCCCTCGTCGACAGCTACTAGCTCCACCGCCATAGCTGGGCCCGCGCGCCCCGCCCGGTCCGGATTTTCCCGACATCCCCTCCCCAACCCCTAGCCCCATGATTCAGAAACAAGAAACCAAGCTCCCGTTCCGGGAGATGCTCGCCTTCGGCTGTGGCGACTTCGCCTCCGTGCTCTACTGGCAGACGTTCATGCGTTACCTGCCCTATTACTACACGGAGGTCTTCGGGATCACGGCCGGTGCGCTGGGCACCATGCTGCTGGTCAGCCGCATCTGGGACGGCGTCAACGACCCGATCATCGGCATGTGGGCCGACCGCACGGAGTCACGCTGGGGCAAGTTCCGTCCCTTCATCCTCTTTGGCTGCGTCCCCTTCGCGATCTTCGGCGTCCTCACCTTCACGACGCCGGACTTGGGCATGACCGGCAAACTCATCTGGGCCTACCTCACCTACAACGCCCTCATGATGCTCTACACCACGGTGAACATCCCGTACACCGCGCTCATGGGCGTGATGACCGCGAACCCCGTGGAGCGCACGCGGCTTTCCTCGATCAAGTTCATGTTCGCGTTCAGCGCCGGCATGGTGATCTCCGCGACCCTGCTGCCGATGGTGTCGGCGCTCGGCGGCGACAAGAATCCGCAGCTCGGCTGGCAGCTCGCCTTCGCCGTGGTCGGCGTGGTGGCCATCGGCTTCTTCCTCATCACGGTTTTCGGCACCAAGGAGCGCATCAAGCCCGCCCCCGAGGCCAACACCTCGATCGCCCGCGACCTGAAGTTTCTGGTCACCAACAACGCCTGGGTGCTGCTCCTGTGCACCACCCTCACGTGGATCCTTTTCATCGCCCTGCGCAGCTCCGTCTCGGCGCACTATTTCAAGTACTACCTGTACGACGGCAAACCCGAGGTGCCGCTCAGCTTCATGGGGCACTCCTTCTCCCTGGACGTGCTGCTCTCCTCCTTCAACACCCTCGGGCAAGCCGCCTCCGTCGCCGGCGTGCTGATGGTCAGCCTGATCGCCAGCCGCTTCCCGAAGAAGGGCCTGTTCATCACCCTGTTCGTGCTGCAGATCGTCAACTACGTCGCGTTCTACTTCCTGGAGCCCGGCCAGCTCGGCGTCATCTTCATCCTGGAAATCGTCGGCAGCTTCTTCGGTGCCCCGCTGCCCGTGCTGATGTGGGCCATGTATGCCGACACCGCCGACTACGGCGAGTGGAAGAGCGGCCGCCGCACCACGGCGCTGGTCTTCTCGGCCTCCACCATGAGCCAGAAATTCGGCTGGGCCTTCGCGGCCTTCCTCGCCTTCCAGCTGCTCCAGTTCGTCGGCTTCCAGGCCAACATCGCCCCGTCCGATGCCGTCAAGGGCAGCCTGGTCAGCCTGATGAGCATCTACCCCGCCGCCATCGGCGTGGTCTCGATCATCATTTTCCTCTTCTACCCGCTGAACGAGAAACGCATGACCGAGATCAACGGCGAGCTCGCCCGCCGGCGCGATGCATCCGGGAACGCCCCGGCCTGAGCGGACTGACCGACTCGTTTTCAAAGTGTCCGCTCCCGGCGCGTCTTGCACTCCGCCGGTGACCGGGCACTGTCGCCGTCATGCGTCCCCAGGTGCTGCTGGTTTTCCAGACCCGTTTCGAGGAATGCACCGCCATGCTCAAGGGGGTCGCCCATTTCGAGCGCAACCACCAGCTGTGGATCGGTTTTCTCGACGATGAGGCCCGCGCCGAGAAGGACCCGCAGTGGCTGCGCAGCAAAAAGTGGTCGGGCGTGATCAGCCGCCACACCACCGCGCCGCTGGTGCAGGCCTGCGCCGAGCTGCACCTGCCCTTGGTGGACCTGAACGACACCGACGCCTTTCCGGGTGTGCCCAAGGTCCGGCCCGACAACAACAGCATCGGCCACCTCGGCGCCGAGCATTACATCGAGCGCGGCTACCATCATTTCGGTTTCGCCGGCTTCGCCAACCACGGCTGGTCCCGCGAACGTCGGGACGGCTTTGTCGAGGCGCTGCGCCTGGCCGGCCGGCCGTGTGAGATCTTCGACGTGAAATACCCCGGGGACATCACGCCGTTGTGGGACACCCAGCAGATCAAGGCGCTGGTCGGCTGGTTGCGCGATCTCCCCAAGCCCATCGGGATCATGGCCTGCAACGACAGCCGGGCCCAGCAGGTGATGAGCGCCGCCCATGCCGCCGGCATTCTGGTGCCGGAAGAGGTGGCGGTCCTCGGGGCCAACAACGAGCCGGTCCGCTGCGAGCTCGCCTACCCGCCCTTGTCGAGCGTCAGCCCGAATGCTTTCCAGTCCGGTTACAAGGCCGCGGAAATGCTCGCCACCCTCATGGCCCGCCAGCAGCCCGCCTGCACCGACCTGCGCATCGAGCCACTGGGCGTCGCCACCCGTCCCTCGACCGACGTCCTCGCCATCAACGACCGCAACGTCGCCGCCGCCCTCAGCGTCATCCGCCAGCGAGCCTGCACCGGCCTGCGGGTCGACGAGGTGGTGCAGGCCGCCCACGCCTCGCGCAGCCAGCTGGAAAAAAAATTCCGCAAACACCTCGGCCGCTCCCCGCAGGCGGAAATCCGCCGGGTGCAGGTTGCCAAGATTAAACAGCTGCTCGTGGAGACGGATTACCCGCTGAAACGCATCGCTGAGATGACCGGTTTCGAGCACCTGGAGTACATGTCCGTCGTTTTCAAAAGACTGACCGGAGCCTCCCCGGGCGCCTTCCGACGAAATACACAGATACGGCTCGGACCGTGATTCGCCCGTTTTTCTAGAAATTTCTGCCAGTAATGCGATTAGACAGGAATTGGCGTTGGCAACAGACATTAAGATTGGGGTAAGCGATCTCATTCCCTCCCCCTCACTCCCAGCGTATAGTCGACCGTCGAGAAACGGTCTTCGGATTGTTCCTCGTGGTGGTTTCCCAGAACCGCCTCAACCCCTAACCCAAACTATGCTTATGAATCGCCTGACCGTGCGGTCGCGTGCCCTCGTTGGTACCGCCGCGCTTTGTCTTGCTTCCGTGTTGCGCCTGCATGCGCAAACCACCGCCCCGACCACGGGCCAAAAACCGACCGAGTCTGAAGAGACTCTAGTGCTGTCCCCCTTCGTAGTGGAAGCCTCCGAGGATGCCGACGGCTATGCCGCCAAGAGCACCCTCGCCGGCACCCGTGTGCGCACCGAACTGCGCGACGTGGCCTCGGCGATCAGCGTCGTGACCCAGCAGTTCCTGCAGGACACCGGCGCCCGGAAGTCCGAAGATCTCCTCGTCTACACCACCAACACGGAAGTTGGCGGCATTCGCGGCAACTTCTCCGGCGCGGGCGGCGGCTCGACCTACAATGAGTCCGGCAATCTGCTCCGTCCCAACAGCAACACGCGCGTGCGTGGTCTGGACTCGGCCGACAACACCCGCGACTACTTCCTCACCGAGATTCCGTGGGACGGCTACAACGTCGGCCGCGTGGATCTTCAGCGCGGACCCAACTCCATCCTCTTCGGCGTCGGCAGTCCGGCCGGTATCGTCAACACCAGCCTCAACGGCGCCGCCTTCAAGAACTCCAACAAGGTGGAGAACCGCATCGACAAGTGGGGCTCGTTCCGCAACACGGCCGACTTCAACTACGTCATCAAGAAGAACGAGCTGGCCGTCCGCCTCTCGCTCCTCGACGACGACCAAAAGTACCAGCAGGACAACGCCTACAATCACGACCGTCGCGTCTATGGTGCCGTCCGCTACTCGCCGAACTGGCTGGGCAGCGGCAACGAGACCATGATCCGCGCCAACTACGAGCAGGGCAACGTCAAGGCCAACCGCCCGCGCACCCTGCCCCCGATCGACGGCCTCACCCCGTGGTTCACCTACGCCAACAAGCTGCTGCTGAACCCGAACGTCGACAACGCCTCCAACCTGGGCCTGTCCGCGCTCTTCAATGAATCCTTCATCGGCCGCCAGTACGGCCCGACGCTCGCGATCCATTACGACAACGCCGCCACCGGCAACGCCAGCCGCGCCATCCAGGCCGAGTACGCCCTGCCCGGCGGCATCGACTCGAGCGGCAACTTGGACGCCTCGATCAACGGCATCCCGTTCTTCCGCTATTTCGCGCTCAACACGAACAACGCGTACAAGCGCGCCTCCGGCGCCGTCGGCGGCAACTACTACGTCAACATCTCCATGGACGACCCGTCCGTCTTCGACTTCTACAACAAGCTGATCGACGGACCGAACAAGCGGGAGTGGCAGAGCTGGGACGCCGGCAACCTCGCCGTCTCCCAGGGCCTCTTCAACAACCGCCTCAACCTTGAGCTCGTGTACGACTACCAGCGCTACGACGACGGCCAGGTCGGCTTCCTCGGCGGCGACCAGTACGTCATCGGCGTCGATATCAACACGAAGCTGATCGGCGGCGGCGCGAACCCCAACGTGGGCCGCCCGTATGTCTCGAACAACAGCCAGTACGGCAACAACGCCACCTTCATCGATCGCGACAACCTGCGCTTCACCGCCACCGGTGAACTCCGCAGCGAGGATTATCTCGGCAAGGGCCGCCTGGCCCAGATCCTCGGCCGCAGCGTCTTCACCGGCCTCCTGTCCAAGGACACCAAGCGCACTGAGACCCGTGGCTGGACGCAGCTCGCCACCGAGCCGCTCTACTCCCAGCTGATCAACCAGACGGGCAAGAACGGCATCCCCAACCCGAGCCCGATCATCGACAACGGCCGCCAGATCAACTTCATCACCTACATCGGACCCGACCTGCGCGGGTTGACCAGCGCCAAGGGCATCAACCTGAGCGCCGTCACCGGCAACCAGGTCCCGCCCGAGGTCGTGAACGCCCGCTACTTTGACTCCCGCTGGAATCCTCCGGCCGGCGTCAACCCTGGCGACCCGTATTCGTTCTACAGCCAGGGCCCCGGTGGCCCCGCCGGTCAGCAGACTGTCCTGAACAACTCGACCCAGTCCGAAAACCCCGCGAACTACGTGGGCTGGCAGTACCGGAACATCCGGGTCATGAACGCCGACAAGGGCGACCTTGAGCAGCTCTACAGTGACGGCACCAAGACCAAGAACGTGATCAAGTCCCGCGGCATCACCTGGCAGGGCTACATGCTCGACGGTCTGTTTGTTCCGGTCGTCGGCTGGCGGCGCGACGAGGTGTCCAACATCTCGGCCTCCGCCCCGAAGGACTCGATCTCCCAGATCGCCAGCATGAACTACCTGATCGACCCGACCAAGAACACCACGAACATCGCCGTCGGCGAGAGCAAGAGTTGGGGCGGCGTGCTGCACATGCCCAAGAGCTGGAGCGACAAGCTCCCCTGGGGCACCAACGTCAGCCTGTTCTACAACCGCTCGAGCAACTTCAAGGCCGACGCCCCGCGCGGTGACGTCTTCGGTAACATTATCCCGAACCCCACCGGCCAGACCAAGGACTACGGTTTCGTCGTCTCGACGATGAACGACAAGCTCTCCCTGAAGGTCAACTGGTACAAGACCTCGCTGGCCAACGCCACCCTCGCCGGTGACAGCGCCGGCTTCTCGGGCTCCCTCTACTACATCTGGGCCGTTCCCGCCTGGGAAGCGACCTTTGCCCTCGCCGGTCGGGAAGGCATCAATGGCCGCAATGACGGCCGTCAGTGGTATTGGAATTATGCCGGTGCTTCCGTCAACGGTGGCGCGGGTGAGTACGACGCCGCCTGGCAGCCGGGCACGCCGAACTTCGAGAACAGCCCGGTCACCGCGAAGCAGAAGGCCGCGATCAATGACTTCCTGACCAACTTCCCGTTCGGTCCGGAATTCTTCGACGCCTACGGCATCGACATCGATGTGACCAAGTTCAAGTCCGCGAACCCGCTCTCCGCCTGGCCGGGCTACAACCCGGACAACCTGGCGATCCAGCCGGCCTACCAGGGCCGCCTGAAGAGCACGGGCGCCGGCCCGGTGGCTTCGGTTGACACCGAGTCCAAGGGTATCGAGTTCGAGCTCACGGCCAAGCCGCTGAAGAACTGGAACATCACGCTCAACGCGTCCAAGACCACCGCGGTCCGCAACGCCATCAGCCCGACGATCGTGAAGTTCATGGAGACCTACACCAAGTTCCTGGCCGGTCCGGCCGGCGACCTGGTCCTCTGGGGTACGGATCCGACCTTCAATACCTTCCGGGCCTACTGGAAGAACAACATCGTGAATCCCTACCAGGTGCTGCGTAACCAGGAAGGCAGCTCGGCCCCCGAGCTCGCTCCCTGGCGCTTCAATGTCATCTCGACGTACGCCTTCGATGGCGGCGCCCTCAAGGGCGGCTACATCGGCGGTGCCTACCGTTGGGAAGACAAGCGCATCCTCGGCTATCAATACAGCCCGCAGCTCGACACCCTCGACATCTCGAAGCCCTGGTATGGACCGACCGACAAGCACTTCGACCTGTGGGTGGGCTACTCACGCAAGCTGACCAAGAAGATCAACTGGCGTGCGCAGATCAACATGCGCAACGTCGGCGAATCGGTCAACCTCGTGCCCGTCAGTCTCCAACCCGACGGCTCACGGGGTCTGTCCCGCATCAGCGAAGGCATGACCTGGCAGCTGACCAACACGTTCGAGTTCTAACCGAGCTCAACCCGTTTCAACCCTCGTGGCGCCGGAGCAATCCGGCGCCACTTTTTTGTGTCCGCTCACCACCGCCTCCGGGCGGGGTACGGCCTGCTTGCACCCGTCCCCAACACACCCCGCCCTGTCGGGCACCCCTCTTCCTGGAGGGGATCTCAAGACGAATTGATTGGGTCCCCTTTGGGAAGAGGGGTGGCGCGCAGCGCCGGGGTGTGTCGCTTCTTTGCGTACTTCTCAAAAATACCCAGAGGTCCAAGAGAACGTACCGAGAGGGATCGATCATTGCGGTGCGGAAATCTGGTACAACGTCCCCAGCCCCGCTCACCCAAACCGGCGTTTGCCGGGGCGACGTGCGGCGGGGAATCACCTACAACTGGCCGCGCAACGCCTCCGGCAGCAGCGAGCCGGCCAGCGCCTGCAACCGGCCATCCTCGATCTTCAGCCCCAGGGCCTTTAGCAGCACCTGAAAACGATACAGCGATCCGATCGAGAGTGAGCGCAGCCGCGCCTCGTCCATCAGGTTGAGCGCGATTTCCATCTCGCGGCGCGCAAGATCCGTCCGCTTTCCCTGCATCAGCACCACCGCCAGGCTGACCCGCCGGTCCCAGCTGAGATCGTGCTCCTCCGTGGAGGCATAGACGGCGAGCAAGGTCCGGAATGTGGCGGCGAAGCTCGCCCCATCGCCCCGGGCCAGCTGAATCTGCCCCAACGCGGCCAGCGCCGGCAGATTCTCCGGGTAGATGGCGAGCCCCCGGCTGGCGGACATCGCCAGCTCGCCCTGGCCCATTTCCAGGAAATACTCCGCCAGCCGGCTGAGCGTCGTAGCCTGATCCTGCTCATCGGCGATCTCAAACAAGAAGGCGCTCTGACCCTCGAACCCGCCTATCGTCGGCAGCTGGTAGGCGATGGGCATCATCCACGGCGGCATCGCCCATTGCTTGAGCGCAAAGATGAAAGAGTTTTCCGGCCGGCTGGTGAAAAGCCGCGCATACTCCTCCAGATAGCCGTCCCAGGAAGGAATGACCAGGTGGGTCACCCCGCGCTTGTTGATCAGGGCCAGGGCCTCGTCGGGCGAATTCGCGCTCGCGATGCGCGCCGCCGCGCCGAGCGCCTCCTTGTTTTCCAGATTCAGGCTGCCCAGTCCCCGCAGGTTGCCATGGAAGCACAACCCCGTCGTCCGGAATGGCGGCGCGAGCATCACCACCGGCCGGCCGGCATGCTCCGCCACCCAATGCGCGAGACTCCGCTCCACCAGGCTCTCGACCTCCAGTTGGGAAAGCGCCTGGGCGTAATCGGCCTGCGCCGCCGGTCGCTGGCACACGACACCCGGCAGCAGCGTCACCAGCACGAGCGCCACCCAGAATCCCAGCGCCACCCGGCGGGCCTCCCGGGCGAGCACGGCCGTGATCGTCACGGCCGTGAGCAACAGCATGCCCTCGACCACCGACCACCAGCGGAGTTGAAGGAAGGCAAAGGGCAACAGTACCAGCAGCGGCAGTACCGTCATCGCCAGCGCCTCGCGCGCACGACTGCCCGTGGTTTTCCGGAACCAGCACCAGACGGCCATGGCCAGCAGCGAGAGAGGCAAGAGCACCGCCAGCACCTGCAGCTTGGGCCCTCCCTGCCCCAGCCACGCGCCGAAATCCTCCGCCACCGCCGACTGTGGCAGGCTCGTCAGGCGAGTGCCAAAGACATCCCGTCCCTTCAGCCAGGGCATCTCGGATTTCCAAAAAGAGAAGGCCAGTCCACCCAGCGCCAGAACCGCCAGCAAGAGCCGCCCGCGGCCAAGCCACCCACGCAAGGGAAACGCTCCCGCCCGCTTGACGGCCAATACCACCAGCAATTCTCCCAGCCCGAGCCACGCCAAAACCACCAGCGGGTGATTGTCGGTCACCTTCCAGGACAGCGTCCCCGGCCAATGCTCCACCCGAAAGGCCAGCAAGGCCGTCACCGCACCGGCGACGCTCCAGATGCGCCACTGACGGATGATTTCCGGTCCCGCGACCTTCGGTTGCAGGAGCGCGATCGCTCCACCCAGCGCCAGGCCCACCAGAATCGGCAGTTGCACCACCAGGTTCACCCAGAGCCCCAGCCCGCCGGCGACGCCGGCGGCCAGCATCCACCACGTGGACCTTGCTTCGAGGTTGTTCTCTGACGGCAGATGTCCGAGCACCACAAACAGCACGCTGGCCATACCCAGCCCGAGCGAAAGCCCGAGGCTATCCGGCGCGCCCGGCACGAAGGCCGCCGAGAACGGATAAAGCGTCGCTCCGCCCAGCAACCACACGGCCGCAGGCCACACGCCCCAGCGCAGGGCCAGCACCACCATGCCGCCGAGCAAAATCAAAACGAGCATGACCGGATCCGACCACAAGGCCACGCGCTCCACCGCCAGCGGCAACGAGGTGCCGTTGACCAGGCGGTGCAGTTTCGCCCCGAGGGCCAGCCACCAGCGGTACGGTGCCGGGCTGCTGATGGCGCGATCTTCGATGCCGTTATCGTACGCCACCCGCCGCAGCCGCCAGTCACCCGTGGCCAGCATCTGCTGTGTTTCCATGATCCACTGGTAACTGTCGTTGTTATGCTCCGGGGCGATCAGCCAGCGCCGGTTCCCCGCCCAGCCCGTCGCCGTCGTCGGATCAGGCACCGCCTGCTCCGCGCCCAGCCGGGTGACATACTCCACGCGCTCTCGCCGCCCGTGGTTGACCCATGCCAGAAAGACAAGCGCTGCCAGCATGGCCGGTATGAGAACAATCAGGACTGGTCGGAAAGACAGCTTGGTCACAAGGCGCGCTGGAATGTGGTGGAACCATGCAAAACGACCCCGGGCACGAGAGCAAGCCCCGCTCGTGTTTCCTCACCGCTCTCCGGCTTGACTCACCCTGCGGTCGGCAAATCCTGATCGACGCCCGATGCACCCCGCTGCCTATCACCCTGACCGCCCCTTTCTGCTCAGGCGGACCAGTGGTCTGTGGATCGCACTGCTTCTGCCGCTCTCTGCCTTCGCCGGCCAACCTGCCGGACTCACCGCCCAACCGCTCCCGCTCCGCGTCGGCCAGCCGCCGGCCACCCTGTTCAGTCCCGTGCCCGCGGAGCAAAGCGGCATCGTCACCGAAAACAACTACGCCGACCCGCGCATGTGGGCCGGGCGCTACCACGAGTTCGAGGTCGGCCCGATCGGCACCGGGCTGGCCATCGGCGATTACGACGGTGACGGGCGCCCCGACGTGTTTGTCGTCAGCAAGACCGGTCCCTGCCGGCTGTTCCGCAATCTCGGCAACTGGCAGTTCGAGGACGTCACCGCGCAGGCCGGCTTCGCCCGCGCCGAGGGTTGGAAGGCCGCGCCGCCGTTGCCCCGTCACCCGACCCCCGACGATCTGGCCCGTGTCCCGGTCGAGGAGTGGAAGGATGGCGCAACTTTCGTCGACGTGAACAACGACGGCCGGCTCGACCTCTACGTGTGCCGCTTCGACGCCCCCAACTGGCTTTTCATCAACCAGGGCGACGGCACCTTCAAGGAGGAGGCGGCCGCACGCGGCCTCGCCGTCAAGGACGCCTGCGGCATGTCCTGCTTCATGGACTACGACCGCGACGGCTGGCTCGATGTCTACATCCAGACCAATCTGCTCAGCTCCGAGCAATCCCCCGACGGCCAGCGCGACTACCTGTTTCACAACAACGGCGACGGCACCTTCACCAACGTCACCGACCAGGCCGGCATCGCGGGCCTCACCCAGGGCCATTCCGCCACCTGGTGGGACTACGACAACGACGGCTGGCCCGATCTCTACGTGGCCAACGATTTCGCCCCGCTCGACCAACTCTATCACAACAACCGCAACGGCACCTTCACCAACGTGATCAACGACGTCGTGCCGCACATGCCGTTCTCCGCGATGGGCTCGGACCTCGGCGACGTGAACAACGACGGCCGCATCGACCTCTACGTCGCCGACATGGCGGCCACCACGCACGAGAAGGACATGCGCTCGATGGCCGACCACCGCGGCAAGTCGGCCGACTATCCCGACGACGGCAGCGTCACCCAGGTGCTGCACAACGCCCTGTATCTCAACATGGGACCGGCGCCCGTCATCGAGGCCGCCTACCTCGCCGGTCTCGCCGCCACCGACTGGACCTGGTCCGTGCGTCTGGAGGACCTCGACAACGATGGCCGGCTCGACCTCTTCTGCACCACCGGCATGCACCGCGAGTCGCACAACGCCGACCTGATTCTGCGCGTGATGACGGCTGACAACGCGATCGAGCGCATCCGCACGATGAAGGCCAGCCCGGTCTTCAACGAGCCCAACCTCGCCTTCCGCAACTTGGGTAACCTCCGGTTTGAGCCCGCCGGCGCAGCCTGGGGACTCGACGAGACGGGCGTGAGCTTCGGCAGCGCCTTCGGCGATCTCGACGGCGACGGCGACCTCGACCTCATCTACGCCAACTTCGGCAAGGGCGTCACCGTGCTGCGCAACGATTCCGTCAGCGGACACCGCCTCATCGTGTCGCTGCAAGGCACACGCTCCAACCGCTTCGGCGTCGGCGCCACCGTGCGCCTCGTCACTCCCGCCGGTCCGCAAGTCCGCCAGCTCGTGCCGGCGCGCGGCTATTGCTCGACCTCCGAACCCATTCTGCACTTCGGCCTGGGTGACACGGCCACTGTCGACCGACTCACGGTCACCTGGCCCAGCGGCCATGTGCAGGTCTTTGAAGCCATCGCCGCCGACCAGCACCTCACCATTACCGAGCCCGACACCGCCCCGCCGCCGCTGGACCGCACCCCGCCGCCCGTCCCACCGGGCCAGTTCACCGAGCTGGCCGCCTCGGCCGGCCTTGCGCAGTCCGTGCGCGAGATCCCCATCGACGAACTCATCCGCCAACCGCTCCTGCCCTTCCGCCAGAACCGGCGCGGTCCGGCGCTCGCGGTGGGCGACCTCACGGGCAACGGCTACGACGACGTGCTCGTCGGCGGCACGCCGCGCGACGGCACGAAGATTCTGATCAACGACACGCCCGGACACTACACCGCCGTGGACACTGCCGGCCTGCTCCAGCAGGTCACGCTCAACGACGGCCCCGCGCTGCTCTTCGACGCCGATGGCGACAACGCCACGGATCTGCTCCTGACCCGCAGCGGCGTGGCCATGCCGGCCAACGCGGTGGATTATCAGCCGCGCCTCTTCCTTAACCGCAACCACGCCGGCCTGCAACCTGCCGCCCCCGACGCGCTGCCCGCGCTGCCGGTCAGCGTGGGCGCGCTCGCCGCCGCGGATTTCAACCGTGACGGTCGCCTCGATGTCTTTGTCGGTGGCGGCACGCTGCCCGGTCAATACCCGCTGCCGCCCACCAGCGCTCTGCTCCGCAACACAGGCAACGGCTTTGAGGATGTCACCGACCAGCTCGCCCCCGGACTCCGCAAGGTCGGCATGGTGAATGCCGCGCTCTGGACCGATGTCGACCAGGACGGCTGGCCCGACCTGCTGCTCGCGCTGACCTGGGGCACCATCCGCTACTGGCACAATGAAGCCGGCCGGGGCTTCGTCGACCGCAGCGAGACGTCCGGCTTTGCCGACGGCGGCAGCGGCTGGTGGAACGCCCTCGCCGCCGCCGATTTCAACGGCGACGGCCGGCTCGACTACGTGGCCGGCAACCTCGGGCTCAACACACCGTACCAGGCTTCGCCCACCGCTCCCTCGCTCCTCTACCGCGGCGACTTCAAAGGCACCGGCGGCAGCCAGCACGTCGAGGCCTACTACGAGAACGGCCGGCTCGTGCCCCGCCGCAACCGCCGTCAGCTCAGCGCCCAGATCCCGGCCATCCAGAAACGTTTTCCCACCACCGACGGCTACGCCCGGGCCACATTGCCGGAACTCGTCGGGGCCGAGAAACTCGCCGCCGCCCGCGTCTTCACCGCCACCGAATTCCGCAGCGGCGTCTTTCTCAGCCAGCCCGACGGGCGCTACCGCTTCGAGCCGCTGCCACTCCTCGTGCAGGCCGCCCCGCTCCAGGGGCTCGCCGCCGGTGACTTTGACGGCGACGGCCGGGCCGACATCGTGGCCGTGCAGAATTCCTACGCGCCCATCCCCGCCACCGGCCGTTTCGACACCGGGCTCGGTGTTTTTCTCAGCGGCAACGGTCGCGGCGGCTGGACGCTGCGCGAACCCGCGGAAAGCGGCCTGCGCGTGCGCGGTGACGCCAAGGCGCTCTGCGTGCTCGACCTCGACCGCGACGGCTGGCCCGACTTCATGGTGAGCCGCAACAACGACATCACCTCCGCCTACCGCAACGGCGGCCGCCCCGGCCGCCACTCCTTCGGCGTGCGGCTGCAGGGCCCGGCGGGCAATCCCACGGGCATCGGCGCGCGCATCACGGTGACGCTCGCGGATGGCTCGACGCAAACGAGCGAAGTCACGGCGGGCTCGGGCTATTTCAGCCAGTCCAGCGCCACCTGCTTTTTCGGTTACCCCGATGGCAACACGCCCCGCCAGGTGCGCGTGCGCTGGCCCGACGGCCAAGAGACGGTTTCCGCAGGTCCGGCCGGGACGCACCGGCTGCTCCTCGCCGCACCATAAGCGTTCGCTCGGGTTGTCGATTTGCCTTTGTCGGGTGAGCTGTTTGGCTTCGACGATGCTTTTCTTCGCTGCCCAACCGGCCCGGCCGGCGACTTGCCGGTCCCTGCCCGGGTCCCTCCTGTTCACCGCCCTGATCGGGGTGGGCTTGCTGACCGGCTGCGGTCCGAAAGAGACCGCCGCCCCGGCCTCGGCTCCCCGGAACGTGGCGGTGCTGGACCTCGAGCGCTTCACCCGCGAATCCATCGGCAACCCCTTTGAGGGCAAGCCGTGGATCTCCCACGTCAACATCGTCGATCTCGACCAGGACGGCCGGAACGACGTCCTCGCCTGCGACGACAAGCTCAACGGCGTCGTGTGGCTGCGCCAGGGCGAGCCGGGCAAATTCACCGAATCCACCATCATGGCCGGTCTGCCCTCGCCCGTGCACGTCGAGGCCGTGGACATGGACGGCGACGGCGACCTCGACCTGCTCGTCTCCTGCATGGGTGAGGTCTTCCCCAACAACGACAAGATCGGTTCCGTCATCATCCTGGAGAACGACGGCCGGCAGCATTTCACCAAGCACATCATCGCCGAGCATATCGCCCGCGTGACCGACATCCGCGCCGGGGACTTTGACGGCGACGGCCGGCTGGACCTCGCGGTCGCGCAGTTCGGGTATGACCAGGGCGAGATCCGCTGGATGCGCAACCTCGGTGGCTGGCAGTTCGAGAGCAAGATCCTGCTGAACCTCTCGGGTACCATCAACGTCTGCGTCGCCGACCTCAACGGCGACCGCACGCTCGACATCGTGGCCCTCGTTTCGCAGCAGTGGGAGGAGATCCACCTCTTTGAGAACGACGGCAAGGGCAACTTCTCCGGCAAGATCCTCTTCGGCTCCACCAACGAGGACTACGGCAGCAGCGGCATCAGCCTCTGCGACCTCAACCGCGACGGCCGTCCCGACATCCTCTACACCAACGGCGACGGCTTCGCCTACGCCGATCCGGGCAAGCGTCCGTGGCACGGCCTGCAATGGCTGGAGAACGCCGGCAACGGTTCCTTCCGCTATCACCGCATCGGCGATCTTCCCGGCGCCTACTCCCCGGTCGGCGTCGACCTCGAGGGCCGCGGCGTGATGGACATCGTCTGCACCAGCGGTTTCAACGACTGGAAGAATCCCAATGCCGAGGCTCTCGTCGTGTTCCGCAACGACGGCAAGATGAACTTCACCCAGCACGTACTGGCTCGCTCCCCGATCCAACTCATCACCTGTGCCGCCGGTGATCTCGACGGCTCGGGCCGGCCTTCGATCGTCACGGCCGGCTTCTACTCCTATCCGCCCTTCGACCGCATGGACCGCATCACGCTCTGGCGCCCCACGCTGAAACGCTGACGCGATGAAACGGCGTTCACTTGTGCTGGGTCTGCTGCTCGCCCTCCTGCTGGGCGGGGGCACCTGGTATGGCGTGAACCTGGCCTCGCGTCGTGCCACCGTGCGACGACACCTGCCCGCCACCCCGGACCTGTCCGCCTTGCCCGCGACCCTCGCGGAGAGCGTCGCCGACGCCACCGCACAGGCCCGCTCCTGGCGGCACGCCGTGAAGGGACTCGCCGAGCTCAGCCGGCTCTATCACGCCAACGGGTTCTACCCCGAGGCGCTCGCCTGTTACGACGCGCTCCGCCGGCTCGAACCCGCCAACGCGCGCTGGCCCCACCTGCAGGCCAGCATCATCACCAACTTCGGCCGGTTGGACGAGGCCCTGCCGCTGCGCCGGCTCGCGGTGGAACTGGATCCGACCTACCTTCCGGCGCGCGTCCGGCTGGGCGACGTGCTGCTGAAGGACAACCAGGCCGCCGCGGCGAGCGAAGCCTACACCGAAACCCTGCGGCGCGATCCCGGCAACGCCTACGCCCTGCTCGGTCTGGCGCGTTGTGATCTCGCCGCCGGCGACTGGACCCGCGCCCGCGAACGCCTGCAGACCGCGGCGGCGCAGCATCCCGACTTCATCGGGGCGCTCTCGCTGCTCGTCACCGTGAGCGAGCATTTTGGCGACCACGCAGCCGCCGCGGCGCTGCGCAACACCATCGGCCGCCGTGAATTCACCGACCTCCCCGATCCGTGGCTGGATGACCTCGCCGAGGTGTGCTTCGACGCCTATCGCCTCAGCGTGGCCGCCGCCATCGCCAGCTCGGCCGGGCACGCCGACACGGCCCTCGCCCTGCTCGACCGCGCCATCGCGCTGGCGCCGAAGGCCGGCTCGTATCACCGCCAGACCGGGCAGATCCATCTCAACGGCCGCAATTTCACCGCCGCCCGCGCGCACCTTGAACAGGCGGTGACCATCAACCCCACCGACTCCGACGCGTGGTTGCAGCTCGTCAACGCCCTGCGCGGACTCGGCCAGGAGCAGGCCGCGCTCAACAGCCTGCTCAAGGGCCTGTCCCTGTGCCCCAAGTCGCCCAGCCTCCATCTCGAATACGCGCGCTGGCTCCAGGCCGCGGGCCGGCTCGAGGAGGCCATCACCGAGTTCCGCTACGGCTACGAGCTGCGCCCGAGCGAAGCCTCGCCACTGGTCGAGCTTGCCTCGGTGTATTTTGCCGCCGGCCGGAATCAGGCGGCCCTCGACGCATTGCAACTCGCGCTGGAACGCCAGCCCGACCACCCGATGGCCCTCGCCACGCTCACTTTCTACGCCATCAGCCAGCACGACGAACCCACCGCGCTGCAACGCTGGGCCCGGGTCCGCCGCCAGACCAAGACCCCGCCGGAAGTGGTGGACGGATTGCGTCAGGCCTTCCAGCAACAGTTCGGCCGGCCCCCGCCCTGAGGCCCGGGGACCGGAGCTCACCGTCCGCGGGCGGGCCAATCTCACCCGGCCAGGATCTTCTCCACCTGATCCTGCTCGCCCGCGCTGAGCGGGGGCAGCTTCAACCCGGCATGGATGTCCTCGATCTGTGAAACCTTGCTGGCGCCGATAAGCACGGTGGTGATTTCCGCACGACGCAAGAGCCAGAGCGTGGCGAACTGCGCGAGGGTCGCGCCGCGCTGGCGGGCAATCTCGTTCAGGGCCTTGATCTTGGCCAGCACCCCGGGCGTGATCTTGTCGGCATTAAGGAACACGCCGGACTTCACCGCGCGCGAATCCGCCGGCAGACCCTGCAGATAGCGGTTCGTCAGCAGGCCCTGCGCCAGCGGCGAGAAGGGGATGCAACCCGCCCCGACCTCGGTCAGCGTCGGCAGCAGCTCCGGCTCCACCCAGCGCTCGAACATGTTGTACTTGGGTTGATGAATGAGCAACGGCACGCCGAGACTCTTCAGGATCGCGGCGGCGGCGCGGGTCTGCGCCGCATTGTAGTTGGAGACGCCGACATAGAGGGCGCGACCCGATTTCACGGCGTCGGCCAGCGCGGTCATCGACTCCTCGAGCGGTGTGTCGGGATCCGGACGGTGGTGGTAGAAAATATCCACGTACGGCAGGCCCATCCGCTTCAGGCTCTGGTCGAGCGAGGACAGGATGTATTTGCGCGAGCCCCATTCGCCGTACGGACCGGGCCACATGTAATAGCCGGCCTTCGTGGAGATGATCAGCTCGTCGCGATGCGCGGCGAAATCCTCGCGCAGGATGCGTCCGAAATTCTCCTCGGCCGAGCCCGGGGGCGGTCCGTAGTTGTTGGCGAGATCGAAGTGCGTGATGCCAAGGTCGAAGGCGCGCCGCAACAGCAGGCGCTGGTTCTCCAGCGGGTCCACGCCGCCGAAATTGTGCCAGAGGCCGAGCGAAAGGCGGGGTAGCCGCAGTCCGCTGCGACCGCAGCGGGCATAGGCAATGGCTTCATAGCGTTGGGGATCCGGGAGGTAGCTGCTCATGGTAGAAATAGGCTCTGGGGTGGTCGGGGCTCACTTGCGGCGGCGACGGGCGGCCGCGGCCGGCCGGGTAATCAAGTTCCGCACCGGGGCCGGCATCGGACAGGTCGCGCCGTCGTGCCAGGTCCCTTCGACGTAGGTGGTGGTCGGGATCTCGGGCACACCGTATTTGTTGTGCTGCAGCTGGCCGGCGAGAATTTCCACCGCCAGGGCTCCGACCGTCATGTGATTCTGTTTAACCCCGGCGGTCGCGCCGGTGAAGTCCTCGAGAAAGACATCCACGAAGGCCACGTCCCGCGGCACGCTCAGGCCCATCTTCTTGAAGAGCGGGAGCACGAAGGACGCCTTGCTGATGACCACCTCCGGTCGGTAATGCTTGAACCACCGGATGAAGGTGTCGGGATCCGGCAGCACCTCGCTTTTGCTTTCATTCAGCCAGCGCTCAACCGGCTCCGGCTCGGGGAAAAGATGGGCGGGAATGCGTTCGCCGTCCGGGATCACCTGCTGCTCGCAGAGATAACCCGCGGTCCAAAGGTGGTCCACCGCGTGATCCCAGCCGCGGTGCATCACCAGGCCGATGCGCCGGTAGCCGGCCGCAATCACCTTCTGCATGGCCAGCCGCGCGATGTCGCACTGGTTGTTGGTCACGTTGTGCAGCGCCGGCTGGTGCGGGAAATAGTCGATCTTCACCGCGCTGAAATTCTCCCACTTGAACTGCAGGGCGTCGCCCATCTCGCGTCCATGGGAGGCGATGATGACCCCGTTGATGCCGCGGGAGTACAGGATCTGGCCCAGCCGCTCCTGACTCATGCCCTCCTCCTTCATCCAGAAATGCTCCAGCACATAGCCCAGCTCCTTGGCCTTCGCCAGGGCACCGGCATAAAAATCAGGATGCGCCGTGACGTTTTTCCAACCCCAGCGCGTCGTCCAATTTGTCACATACGCCAGCGTCGGCGTGTTACGCCGCTCGATCACGCCACCGCGATAAGCCACCAGGGCCCGCAGCAGCGGGTCCGGCGTATAGCCCATTTCCTGCGCCAGCGCCTGGATACGCTGCCTCGTGGTCTCGGGCAGACGGGGATGGTTGCGCATCGCCAAGGATACGGTGGTGACATGCACTCCAGCCTTGCGCGCGATGTCAGAAAGCGTGACGCGACGTTCACTCATGGGGTGCTTGAAGACCAAACGGCCCGCGTGCGCATAGACAAGTCTATTGTTAGCATCTGCCATCCCTTGGACCGCTTTTCCCGATACCCGAAAGTGCGCGCCACCCCTCTGAGGCCCCTGATCGGGCCACATCGAAACATACGCATGCTACTCCCGCGTCCCGCTCCTCTTTTTCAGCGCCGGCCATCCGCCGGGAAGTCTGCATGCCGGGGCATTCTGATCTCGATGCGAGGCCTCCCCTGCCCGATAGTCAGCTTCCGAGACCGTTCCCTGCGCCGGCTCCCACGGTTCAATTCCACGCCCCATGTCCGCCCCTGCCCCGTCTGATCAAAAAAATTCCCGAGTACCGGCCGCTGCTGAGAGTTATCACACCCAGCACGCGCCGTTTGGCGCCTTTGCCAGCTTCACGGTCGGCTTGGTGGATGCACCGGGCGGCTTCGGACAATCCCTGCGCGGGCCCGCCCGCCAGAATGTGTACATCGGCTACCAGACGGCCGCCGACTCGCAATGGCAGCTCCTGCCTTTTCTAACTCCGCCCAAATCCCAGGAGAGCGCTTTCACCGGTGATACCACGGTGGTGCAGCCGCCCCGCGGCTTCAAGGCCCTGCGCCCGGCCGACTACCAGCGTACGCTCGGCTCCGCCAGCGACACGTGGCGGGCTGACGAGGCTCGCTTCGGTTTCTCGCTGCTCTCTCCTTTTGGCGAAGTGCCCGACCCGGCGAAAATGAAGCGCGCCGCCAGCCGCTTTCACCTCGCACCCGTCATCACGGGCTGGATCGAGTACGACAACCGCGCGGGCACGGCGCCCGTCCGGTTGATCTTCGGCGTCGGCAACGGCGACGACACCCTGCGTCCGCTCGGCGACACCGATCCCTCCCTCGCCGGCTTCGCGGGCGGCGGGAAATTTGGCTACGCCACCAAACCCGGACGCGATGTCACCCTCACGCAGGGCTTTGACATCCTCAATCCCAAGTTCTTCGACTACCGCCGCCTCCACGTCATCGCCGGCGAGACCGCCCTCGTCTTCACCGTGCCGGCCGGCCGCCGGAAACGTTTCCCGCTCGTCCTGGGTTTCTACACCAGCGGCCCCGTCACCACGGGCCTGACCGCGCCTTATGCGTACACCCGTGTGTTCCGCGACCTGGAGGATGTCTTGGGTCACGGCCTGGCCGAGTTCCGCCGCTACGAGCAGCTCGCCGCACGCCGCGACCGTGAGCTTGCGCGCAGCGGACTGGACACCGACCAACAGTTCCTGATCGCCCAGGCCACGCACAGCTACCTCGGCAGCAGCCAGCTCCTCTGGCACAAGGGCAGGCCGCTCTGGGTGGTCAACGAGGGCGAATACCGGATGATCAACACCTTTGATCTCACCGTGGACCACCTCTTCCACGAGCTGGTCTGGCAGCCCTGGGCCGTGCGCGACACGCTTGATCTTTTTGTCCGCCGCTACTCGTACCGCGACCAGCACGGGCTCTCTTTCACCCACGACATGGGCGTGAACGATTTCTTCACCCCGGCCGGTCGTTCCAGTTACGAATGCGACGGCATCGAGGGCTGCTTCAGCCACATGACCATGGAGCAGCTGCTCAACTGGGTCATCTGCGCCTGCACCTACGCCGCCCACACGGGCGACCGGGCGTGGTTGCGCGCCAACCGGAAGATCCTCCTCGCCTGCGCCGAGAGCCTCCGCCGCCGCGACCATCCCGAAGCGGCCAAACGCGACGGGATCCTCAAGCATGACTCCTCCCGCGTCGGCGCGGGGGCCGAGATCACCACCTACGACAGTCTCGACGTCTCCCTCGGCCAGGCCCGCAACAACCTCTACCTCGCCGTGAAGACTCTCGGGGCCTGGGTGTTGCTGGAAAAGGCCTTTGACACTCTCGCGCTCACCCGACCCGCGGCCGACGCCGGCGCCACCGCCGATCTGCTGGCGTACACGCTCACGACGAAATTCGAGTCCGACACCGGTTTCTTCCCTGCCGTGTTCGAGCAGGGCAACCGCTCGCGCATTCTGCCCGCGGTCGAAGGTTTCGTCTACCCGCTCTTCCTTGGCTACCGCGACGCCACCAGGCGTGACGGACGCTTCGCCGCCCTTTTCGCCCAGCTCGGCCGGCACATCAGTCAGGCGCTGCAACCCGGGGTGTGCCTCGACGCCCGCACCGGCGGCTGGAAAATGAGCAGCACGAGCACCAACACCTGGTTCTCCAAGATCGCGCTCGCCCAGCACGTCGTCCGCCGCCTCTTCCCAGAGGCGATGACCCCCGCGGCCCGCGCCGGCGACCAGGTGCATGCCGACTGGCAGCGCACCCCCGGTTGCGGCAAGGACGCCATGTGCGACCAGATCCGCAGCGACTCCGGCGAAGCCTGCGGCAGCCGCTACTACCCGCGCGGCGTCACCGCCTGCCTCTGGCTGCTCGAATAACTTTCCCGTCACCACTCCTCCCCCACCCCATGAGCGCACCCGACCAACCCAACCAAAAACTCTCCTTCATCGAGAAAGCCGGCTTCAGCGCCGGTGATGCCGCCGCGAACTTCGTGTTCATGTCGATGGTGCTCTTCCAAACGAGCTTCTACACGGACGTCTTCGGCCTGTCCTCCGGCGCCGCCGCCGCCATCCTGCTGTGGCCCCGCCTGTGGGACGCGGCGTTCGATCCCATCATGGGCATCATCGCCGACCGCACCAACACCCGCTGGGGCAAGTTCCGTCCGTGGGTCCTCTGGACCTCCCTGCCGTGGGCCGTCGTCATGATCCTCGCCTACACCACGCCCCAGGGCTGGAGCATGGGCGCGATGATCGCCTGGGCGGGCATCACCAACACCATCCTGATGACGCTCTACTCGATGAACAACATGCCGTACTCCGCCCTCGGCGGCGTCATGACGGCCGACCTCAACGAGCGCACGAAGCTCAACTCCTACCGCTTCGTCTCGGCCAACATCGCCCAGTTCATCGTCGGCGGCCTCACCCTCCCGCTGGTCGCCAAGTTCGCCCACGGCGCCGACCGCCAGCACGGCTGGCAGATGACGATGAGCATCTGGGCCGTCCTCTGCTTCGTCCTGTTCCTCGTCACCTTCTTCACCACCAAGGAGCGCATCCAGCCGGTGGTGGAGACCAAGTCCTCCCCCAAGCAGGACTTCCTCGACCTGCTCAAGAACAAGCCCTGGATCGCCCTGTTCATCTACACGGGCTTCCACTTCGCGATGCTCACCTTCCGCGGCGGCGCCCATTACCACTATTACCACCAGTACGCCGACAAGGGCGCGATGTTTGACTGGGTCGCCCAGCTCGGCCTTACCACGCCCGACATGGCGCCCACCGGCAGCCTCGCCGACTGGATGGGCTACATCCTTCACGGCACCCGGGAGACCGCCACCAACTCGGCCGACGTCTTCAACAGCATCGTCAACATGCTCGGCACCGGCACCACCATCATCTTCATCATGCTGTCGGCGGGGTTGTCTGCGAAATTCGGCCGCAAGAATGTCGCCCTCGTCTGCTTCTCCCTCGCCGCCGTCAACGCCTTCATCATGTACCTGCTGCCCCCCACCGCCACCTGGGGCATGGTCACCCTCGCGATCACCGGCTCCATCGTCTATGCGCCGACCTGCGCCATCATGTGGGCGATGTACGCGGATGCCGCCGATTACTCCGAATGGCAGACCGGACGCCGCTTCACGGGCATGGTCTTCGCCACCATCGGCTTCTCGCTGAAGTCCGGCCTCGCGCTCGGCTCGGCCGGCCTGCTCTGGATCCTCTCCGGTTTCTGGGGTTACGAGACGCACATGCCCGACGCCCCCAACGCGATCGCCGGTTTCCGCACTTGCTCCAGCATCATCGTCGGCCTCTTCTTCCTCGGCTGTGTGATCTCCGTGGCAGCCTGCGGCCTGAACAAGGGCACCACCCTGCAGATGTCCGCCGAACTGGCCGAACGCCGTCGCAAGGCCCAGGCCGGTGCCTGAACCTTTGCCTGGGCCAGCGGTCCTACCCGTGATGAAACTGCTCCGTTCGGCCGGTCTCGCCGTCGCCCTGCTGGCCGGATTCTACCCGGCCAGCACCCAGGCCCAACCGCCGCCCGCCTCCGCCCGTAATCTATTCGCCGAGCTCCTCGGCAAATCCGAAGCCGAGCTCGACGCGAAGCTCGCGGCCGCGTGGCAACAGCTCTTCCACGGTGACGAGGCGACCCAGCGCCTCTACTTCCCCGTTGGCGACGATCTCGCCTACATCGCGGACATCGGCAGCAACGACGTCCGCTCCGAGGGCATCTCCTACGGCATGATGCTCGCGGTGCAGCTCGACAAGAAGGCGGAGTTCGACCGTCTCTGGCGCTGGGCGAACAAATACATGCGCCATGCCGCCGGTCCGCGCAAAGGCTACTTCGCCTGGCAGTGCAAGTTCGACGGCACCATCATCGACCCCGGTTCGGCCAGTGATGGCGAGGAGTGGATCGCCACGGCGCTGTTCTTCGCCGCCCACCGCTGGGGCAGCGGCGAGGGGCTCTTGAACTACGCCGCCGAGGCGCAGGCACTGTTGAAGGAGATGCTGAACAAACCGTCGACCCACGAGGCCACCGCCATCTTCAGCCGGTCCGACAAGCAGGTCGTCTTCGCCCCCAACCCGGAGGCCAGCCGCCTCACCGATCCTTCGTATCACCTGCCGTCGTTCTACGAGCTCTGGGCCCGCTGGTCCAACGACCCCAGCGACCGGCGCTTCTGGAAGGAGGCCGCCGACGTCAGCCGCGCCTACTTCCACCTCGCCGCCCATCCCAAGACGGGTTTGATGCCCGAGTATTCCCATTTCAACGGGGCCCCTTACACCGCGACCACTTTCGGCACCGGCAAGGGCGATTTCCGTTACGATGCCTGGCGCACGCTCGCCAACGTCGCCATGGACCACGCCTGGTGGCGCACCGACCCGTGGCAGGTTGAACAAAGCAACCGCGTGCTGCGCTTCCTCGGTTCCCACGCGCCGGTCGTGCCGGATCAGTTCACCCTCGACGGCCAGCCCCTGTCCTCCAATGCGTCGATCGGCCTCACCGCCATGGCCGCAGTCGCCGGTCAGGCCGCCGATCCCGCTCTGGCCCGTCCCTTCGTCGAACAACTCTGGAACGCTGAAATTCCGGAGGGCCGCTGGCGCTACTACAACGGCCTGCTCTACCTGCTCGGACTAATGCAGGCCGGCGGTCGCTTCCAGATCTACCCACCCGCGCAACAACCATGACCATCACCCATCGCTACCTCGCCCTGCTCCCTGCGCTGCTGCTCGCCGGCTGCGCCACCACCCCCGCCACTCCGAAAGCGGCCACCCGCCCCGCCACCGCCGCGACCGCCGAGTCCGCACCGGCCACCGCCGATCAGTCGAAGAACCTGCGCAAGGGCATGAGCGCATCGGAAATCCGCGCGCTCTGGGGCGAGCCGCTGGCCACGCACACCGGCAAGGAACCCGGTGAGTCGATCCTCGTCTACTACTTCGATGTCCTCACCACCCAGCGCATGATTGCCGCCACGGTGATCGAGCGTCTAGCCGTCGACCCCATCAGCGGCGAAACCCGCATGGTCACGGAACCTGTGCTGTCACCCCAGAAGGTCACTGTCACCCAGACCATCGTGTTGCAGCTGCTGGACGACAAACTCGTCAGCTGGGCCCGCCAGCTCGGCGAGCAGCGCTCCTTCAACTAACCCCGCCCATGCGCCTCCTCGTTCCCCTCGTCCTCGCCCTCGTCGGGGTTTCGGCCTGGGCGGAGCACGGGGCCGTCGCCACCGGCAACTATCGCAACCTGTTCAAGGAGTACCTCGGCAAATCCGACGCCGAGATTGCGGCCCGGCTCGACGGCGCCTGGCAACAGCTCTTTGTCGGCGATCCCGACTCCGAGGCGCTTTACTATCCCGTCGCGGGCGGCATGGCCTACGTGCCCGACATCAACAATCACGACGTGCGCTCCGAAGGACTTTCCTACGGCATGATGATCGCCGTGCAGATGGACAAACGGGAGCACTTCGACGCGATCTGGAAGTTTGCGAAGCACTACATGTTTCACGAGGGCGGCCCGCTCGGTGGCTATTTCGCCTGGCACACCGCCTACGACGGCCGCCGCTTTAGTGCCGGTCCGGCTCCCGACGGCGAGGAGTGGTTCGTCATGGCCCTCTTCTTCGCCGCGCACCGCTGGGGCGACGGCGAAGGCATCTTCCGCTACTCCGCGGAGGCGCAGTCCCTCCTGCGCACCATGATCCACAAGCACGAGGAGCCCGGCCGCGGCCGCATCACGAGCATGTTTGACCCGGTCGCGAAACAGATCGTGTTCACGCCGCATCCGCCGGGCAGCACCTTCACCGATCCGTCCTATCACCTGCCCGCCTTTTCCGAACTGTGGGCCCGCTGGGCCGCCGATCCCGCCGACCGCGCCTTTCTTGCCGAGGTCACACGGACCAGCCGCGCGCTCTTCCGCCGGGCCGCGCATCCGCAGACCGGCCTGATGCCCGACTACGCCGAGTTTGACGGGACGCCCCGCACCATGCCTTGGGGCAATCACGATGAATTCCGCTACGACGCCTGGCGCACGCTCGGCAATCCCGCCCTCGACTGGTCCTGGTGGAGCGCCGACTCCTGGCAGGTGGAGCAATCCAACCGTGTCCTTCGCTTCCTCGCCTCGCACGGCGAGAACGTGCCCGACCGCTACAAGATCGACGGCACGCCCGTCTCGACGGATGTGAACACGCCCGGCCTGATGGCCATGGCCGCGGTCGCCGCCCTCGCCGCTGACCGTGACGTCGGCCAGCCGTGGGTGCAGCGCCTGTGGGACATGCCCATGCCCAAAGGGCGCCTCCGCTACTACGACGGCCTTCTCACCATGCTCGGCCTCCTCCAGGTCAGCGGCCACTACCGCGTCTACGGTCCGGTAACCCCCTGAGTCCTCTCGGCTCTATAGGCCGCATAAACCCTATACGCCCCATGAAAACGCTCATCGCCCTTCTCGCTCTCACCTTCGCCGTCACTCTTTCCGCCGACGACGGCTATCGCCTTTGGCTGCGCTATGACCTGATCAACGACTCCACGCAACGCGCCGCCTACGCCGGAGCCATTTCGCAGATCGTCATCCCCGCCGACGCCCAGCCGGTGACCACCTCCGCCGCCAGCGAACTCGCCGCCGGCCTCCACGGCCTCCTCGGGGTCGACCTGCCCGTCGTGCGCGAGGCCACCGGCGACAACGCTCTCATCCTCGGCACACCCCGGGACCCGTGGATCGCGTCGGTCATCAGTGAAGGCGATCTCCGTCAGGCCGGGGTCGAGGGCTACATCATCCGCCGCATCGCCCACGCCGGCGGTCACCGCACCCTCATCGTGGCCAACCGCCAGGCCGGCCTGCTCTACGGCGCGTTTGCCTTCCTGCGCCACCTGCAGATGCGCCAGCCGCTCGACGGCCTGAACGTCATCAGCGCCCCGAAGATCGAGCGCCGCCTCCTCAACCACTGGGACGACCTCAACCGTCACGTCGAACGCGGCTATGCGGGCTTCTCCCTCTGGGAATGGTTCTACCTGCCCGAGATCCGCGATCCGCGCTACCGCGACTACGCCCGCGCCCTCGCCTCGGTCGGTCTCAACGGCACCGTGCTCACCAACGTCAACGCCAACGCCCAGATCCTCACCGCGCCCTACCTCGCCAAGGTCGCCGCCCTGGCCGCCGAATTCCGTCCGTGGGGCGTGCGCGTCTACCTCACGGCCCGTTTCAGCGCGCCCATCGAGATCGGCGGACTCAAGACCGCCGATCCGCTTGACCCCGCCGTGGCCGCCTGGTGGCAGGCGAAGGTGGCCGAAATCTACCGCACCATTCCTGACTTCGGCGGCTTCCTCGTCAAAGCCAACTCCGAGGGCCAGCCCGGTCCGCAGGACTACCATCGCACCCACGCCGACGGCGCGAACATGCTCGCCGGCGCCGTCGCGCCCTACAACGGCATCATCATGTGGCGCGCCTTCGTCTACTCGCCCGACAACAATGACGACCGCGTGAAACAGGCCGTCACCGAGTTCGCTCCCCTCGACGGCAAGTTCCGCCAGAACGTCATCGTGCAGATCAAGAACGGTCCGTTGGACTTCATGCCGCGCGAGCCCTTCTCCCCGCTGTTCGGGGCCATGCCCCGGACCCGTCTCGCCGCCGAGCTCCAGATCACGCAGGAATACCTCGGTCAGTCCACCCAGCTCGCCTTCCTTGCGCCCCTCTGGAAAGAGGTCCTCGACACCGACACCTTCGCCAACGGTCCGGGCACGACCGTCGCCTCGATCGTCGACGGCAGCGCCAAGCTCCAGCACCCCACCGTCATCGCTGGCGTGGCCAACACCGGCACCGACCGCAACTGGACCGGCCACCTCCTCGCGCAGGCCAACTGGTACGCCTTCGGCCGCCTGGCCTGGGACCACCAGCTAAGCTCCGAGCAGATCGCCGACGAGTGGACGAAGCTGACCTTCGGTCCGGACTCCACCACCGTGGCCACCATCAGCCGGCTGCTCCTCGGTTCGCGCGAGACCGTGGTGAACTACTCCATGCCGCTCGGCCTCACGCACATCATGGCCGAGGGCCATCACTACGGCCCGGGCCCGTGGGTGGACAAGCTGGGCCGCGCCGACTGGACCTCCGTCTACTACCACCGCGCCGACGAAAAAGGTCTGGGCTTCGACCGCACCGCCACCGGCTCCAACGCCCTCGCCCAATACGCCCCGCAGTGGCAGAAACTCTGGGGCGATCCCGCCACCTGCCCCGAGAATCTGCTCCTCTGGTTCCACCATGTCCCGTGGGACCACCGCATGAAGTCCGGGCGCACCCTTTGGGACGAGCTTTGCCTGCGCTACCAACAGGGGGTCGACGAGGTCCGGGCCATGCAACGCGCCTGGGACTCCCTCAAGGGCCGGATCGACGACGAACGTTTCACCTCGGTCCAGCAGCGCCTCGCCCGCCAGGAACTCGATGCCCGCGAATGGCGCGACGCCTGCCTGCTCTACTTCCAGCAGTTCTCGAAGCGTCCCTTCCCCGCCGGCGTCGAAGCCGCCGCCTACCCTCTCGATCACTACACCTCCAAGGTGCTCCGCAATATGCCGGGGCATCGGTAGATTAGGCAACGGGACCGATAGGTCCCATAGGTCCAATAACAAACCCGATCCATGCAAAACTCCCTCATCACCTCGCTCACACTCGCGCTCGCTGCCACCACTTTCGCGGCGGGCCCTGCACCCGTCGCATTCGAGTCGTTCACCTACACCGGTCGTGACACCGCCTTCGAGGCGCCGTTGCCGGCAGGCCATTTTCGCAATCCCATCCTCGCCGGCTACTACCCCGACCCGAGCATCTGCCAGGTAGGTGAAGACTACTACCTGATCAACTCCACCTTCGCCCACTTTCCCGGCATCCCGATCTTCCACAGCCGCGACCTCGTGAACTGGACCCAACTCGGCCACGTGATCGACCGGCCCACCCAGCTCAACTTTGACGGGCTCGGCATCACCCGCGGCATCTTCGCCCCGGCCATCAGCCACCACAAAGACACCTTCTACGTGGTCTGCACCCTCGTGGACGGCGGCGGTAACTTCCTCATGACCGCCAAGAATCCCGCCGGGCCCTGGTCCGATCCGGTCTGGCTGAATTTCGACGGCATCGATCCCTCGCTCTACTTTGACGACGACGGTCGCGCCTGGATGGTCAACAACGGCAACCCTCCCGACAACAAACCCCTGTATCAGGGTCACCGCGCCATCTGGATCCAGGAATTCGACATTGCCAACCAAAAGCTGATCGGGCCGCGCAGCATCATCGTGAATGGTGGCGCCGACATCACGACCAAGCCCGTCTGGATCGAGGGACCCCACCTCTACAAGCGCGACGGCTGGTACTACCTCTGTTGCGCCGAGGGCGGCACCTCCAGCCAGCACTCCCAGGTCATCTTGCGCGGCAAGGCCCCGACCGGTCCGTTCCTGCCTTGGGACAAGAACCCCATCCTCACGCAACGCGACCTGGATGGGAACGCACCGCTCGCCGTCACCTGCACCGGTCATGCCGACCTCGTGATCGGTCCCGACGGCAACTGGTGGTCGGTCTTCCTCGCGTGCCGCCCCTATGCTCCTGATCGCTGGGCCACCGGACGCGAGACCTTCCTCCTTCCCGTGACTTGGACCGCCGACGGCTGGCCGCAGATCCTTCCCCACGGCGAACGCGTTCCCTACGTTGTGAAGGCGCCCGTCCTCCCGGCCACCAGCCTCCCGTCTCCGGCCGCGGTCCCTCTGTCCGGCAACTTCACGTGGACCGACGAATTCGACACCCCCGCCCTCTCCCCTCTCTGGATCATGCTCCGCACGCCGAAGGAGACCTGGTGGCAGCAGTCCGGTGGCACGCTCAGCCTCACGCCCCGCGCCGACAGGCTTTCCGGCAAAGGCAACCCGTCCTTCTGGGGTCGTCGCCTGCAGCACTCCCGGTTCGAAGCCTCCACCAAGCTGGCCGTCCCCGCCACCCCGGGCACTTCGGCCGGACTGGTCGCGATCCAGAACGAGACGCATCACTTTTACTTCGCCGTGCAACGCACTGAAGGCGGCCTGAGCCTCTTCATCGAAAAATGGAACGGCCCGAAACCTGAGACCGTCATCACCGCCCTCCTCCCCGCCGACACCGCCAACGTCGAACTCCGCCTCACCGGCAACGGACCCACCCTCGCTTTCGCCTACGCCCTGAAATCCGGCCAATGGCAGGACCTCCTGCCGCAGACCGATTCCTTCCCCATCAGCGTCCAGGCCGCCGGCGGCGGCCTCCACTTCACCGGCGCCCTCGTCGGCCTGCACACCCGGACGGAATAACCCGGCCTGGCCGAAACTTGCCACCTGAATACTCCGCGCCGTTCCACCCGGAACGGCGCGGCTGGCACAGCGCAATTCAGCGGTTATCCCGGCAGGAATAGAAACGCCACCAACGAAAAGGCCAGCAGGCCGATACCGCAGCCAAAAAGCACTCGCAGCCAATTAGGATAGGGTCCTTTCTTATTCTGGCGGAACACCCACCAAACCGCTGAGACTGCGAAACTGAATACACCCGCGAGTAACGCAGGTTCAGCGATTACGTCGCGGACCGTGGGTGGCCCATCGAAAACCAGGTAGGCTATGAGCATCGTGCTACTCACGAAATCAATGACCTTGCGTCACGATGGTCAGCGTGAAGCACGTTCGGGTGAAAAGCGGCAAACGCCAGGTAGATACTGCGCAATCGGATCCAATTGATGAGAGCGATGTGGTCCCCAGCGCCTTTTTCAATATCTTCACGGCAGAAGAATCGGCAAAGGAATGAAAACTCCGTACCGTACTGCACCTACGTGCTTGCGATCAACCACTGTTCCTGTCGCTTGGTCTTCGAACCAAAAGTCCACATAGTCGCCAGACTTCTTTGCACGGAGAATCAAGTGCGCGTCGCGCGGCAGCTCACAATCAGCGGTTGACTGGGCATAGTCTCTTCCTCGATTCCACCGGAAGACGATTTCCCTCTTTCCTGCAGGAACCACAAAGACGTTAGTGTTCTGCTGGGTATACTTGCCCAAAGTTCGCCGGTCAAAACCGACAATCTCAGCCGTCCCCTCACGCGAAAAGGCACCAGCAATGGTTTGTGCCTTCACCTCGAGGAAGCAGGTCCCATCTTGCGGATTGGCAGGCGGCAGGGGCTCAATGGCATACGGCGGCGGCGTGGTGCATCCGCCAACCAAAATGGCTGCGCAGGCAAGTATGATGCGTGCTGGTGCTTTCATTGAATTCTAACTCAGCGGGCGTGGCGGCTTTCCTGTCAAATGGGAATACCAATTGGTATGTCGATTCATCATAGCGAAGCCCCAGAATCCGACACGTGGTCTTTGCTCGTCGGAGCAGCGTTTCGTTTCGTGCTCTCTGGCTTCAGGGCCAGCGCGAACAAGAGAGCACTGAACCCAACCATGAACCCGACTTTGATCCAGTCGATCTCATGAATCCCGTACGAAATGATTGATAGATCGCATCCCCGATGCCGATCCCGGTAGCCAGTGCCAGTGGGTGTTTCATTGTGGTCTTGGGTAGATGGGCGCCTGCGTACCGCACGCTTCAAGTCACCGGCCGAGGAACCGCTCGGAGTAATCGCCGCGGCCTCCACCCGGTTCCGAGTCAAAGGTGAGCAGCCGCGCGAGAAACCCCGCAAAAACCGTCGCCGCCAGTCCCACGAGCAGACCGAGCCACAAATACAGCTGCATATCCACCATCAGCTGAATTTGGGGTGTCCCGAAGGTGCCCATCATCGCCTTCGCCTTGTGCAGCTGCAGCAAGCCAACCGTGTTCGTGACCAGCAGGTAAAGGCCGGTCAGCCTTACAATCAATGTGGGCGTCTTCATAGTGTCACCGTGCGGTGGAGTATTCCGTGCATGCAGTCAGAATGTCAGGCGGCCCGTACGGAAACGGAACGGGATTCTCGTCTCTGACTCAAGGCTGGAGTGGACCGGCCACCAACCCGACCGGACAAGGCACGCACGGGTTCGGTAGCGGCGATTGGGCTGGGTTGGCCTGACGCCAGTGCCGCCGAATCACTGGCACGCTTCGCATTCCGGGAGTTCGAAGAGGGAAAGGTCGATGGCGTCGCCGATGATCTGATAGCCGGCGGCGGAGAGGTGCAGATGATCACCGCCGTCCACGGCGGCACTGAGCCTGGTCGGGGCGGACGGGTCGCGGGCAACGGCGTCGAAGTCGATCACCCCATCAAAGCGACCGCTGGTGCGGATCCAGGCGTTGACCGTCTGACGGGCGGCTTCGCGCTCGGGGGTGTCGTACATGGTGAAACCGCCCAAGGGCATGATGGTGGCGCCATAGACCTTGATGCCGTGGTCGTGGGCGCGCGTGATCATTTGGTCGTAGGCCGCGATCAGTTGCTGCGCCGTTCCGGCGACCGTCTCCGGCGACGACGTGCCGAGATCATTCACTCCTTCCAAGATGATCAGCCACCGTACGCCCGGCTGCGCAATCACGTCGCGATCGAAGCGCCGCAGCGCGCTCACGCCAAGTCCATCGCGCAAGACCCGTCCGCCACCGACGCCCTGGTTCAGCACGGCGATATCGGCCGTGGCCGGATTCGCCCGCAGCCGCTGCGACAGGATGTCGGGCCAGCGGTTGTTGCCATTGGTCGTGGAACCGCGCCCGTCCGTGATCGAGTCGCCCAAGATCGCGATGGCCGCCGCCGGGCCCGTCGTCTCCACGTCGATGCTGCTCAGGAAATACCAATGGTCCGTGCGCTTCGCGTCAGGCAGGTCGTCCGCCTGAGGCGCCGCGCCGTTGTGGGCCAGGTAGGAAGTCGTGCGCGAACCGGGGTGTCCGGTGACGTCCACCGGTGCCCCGGTGGTCACCGTGGTGATCGCCACGTCGGCCATCGGTGCCAGCCCCAGCTCCACCGGATCCGATATCACCATCGCCCCCGCTTGGATTGTCACGGTCGGCGCACCCTGGAAGGTCACGGCTCGGCTCGTGCCGGCCCTGATTCTGGCATCGGCAAAACCGTCGGTCAGGGCCACCTGCACGGCGTCCAGCGTGAGCGGTTCGCTCCCATACTCGTTGGAAAACCGCACCCGCAACCGTTCGCCGCCGATCGAGACCCGCAGCTTCTGGCGAACCGTGGCGCGGGTGAATCCGGGCTCCGGGGGCAGATTCCCTTTCTCCGTGAGCTGCTGCGCGGTCGTCCAGGTCGCAACCCAGCGGTCGCCGCAGGTCGAGGCTTCCAGGCAGGCCAGCCAGAGGAACGAACAGATCAGAATCAGGCATCGTTTCATGATTCCATCATCCCACGCCCGCAGCGAAGCCGCAAGGCCCGGAGCCCGTCCGTTGTTCGCACTGTAGAACGGAATCACGCCACCGCACCACGCAGCGAAGCGAGCCCGGTAGGGCCGGTCTCCGACCGGCCACTCTGTACGTGACCCAGTCCAGTCGAAGACTGGACCTACTGCCGACCGGCGTTCGCCCCTGCCGCCTACTTCTGAATGACGAACACCTGAAACTTCATCAAGGGCTCGATCTGGGCGGAGGACGTGGCGACGATCTTGGCGGACTCCTGCTCCACGAGCGAAAGTGTGAACGTATCATCCTCTTTCTCCGCCATGAGCTGGTAGGCCTTGGGCGCGGGGATCACGAGATCGACATCCCCTGCGTAGGCCTCGGGGGTGCCGGCAAAGGAGACCACCAGCCGATGATGACCAGGCAGCAGGCGGTCGCTGTTCGCCACCATGACACCGTCGATCATCTGGATGGTGCACTTGATTTCCTGCCCGCCGGACTTGGCGACCTGATAGGAGGGCGGCACGGCAGCCTTCAGTCGGGCGGCCTCGGTTGTCTTGGGCGCCGGGGGCGCCAGGTCGGGAGAAGCCTTCGGCAGGGTGCTGCAACCGGACGCCAGCATGATCAACACAACCAAGGGCAGCGAGCGCTTCACCCTGTTCATCCAGTGTCCGTCCTGCACGTGTGACATCCCGTCGATCAAGCCGGACAACCAGGCAAAGTCCACCCGGTTTACGACCCTCGTCCGTCAGACGCGCTTTTTTACGGCGAGTTGCAAAGCCCCGTATCCAGACCGCTCCGGCCGGGTCAGGAGCGCATCGGCCGCCGTATCCTTGACGAACCGACCGGCCGCCGCATCCCAGGTCAGGGGGCGGCCCGTCTTCATGGCGATCCAGCTCAGGATGCAAGCCGTGTTGCTGTGGTGGGCCATCGCGGCCGGTGACAGCGGCTTGGCGCGGCTCTTGACGCATTCCAGCCAGTTCTTGTGGTGGGAGGTGCTGGCCGGAAAAGTCACGGTGACGCCCGCCGGATCGAGCAGTTTCGGATCGCTGGCCGCGAGCCAGTGCAGGCTGCCGGGCGTGTTGCTCTTGGGATCACTGGCCGTCGCGCCCTCGTCGCGGGCCACGAAGATCCAGCCCTCGTCGCCGATGAACTTGATGCCGTTCTGCAGCTTGTCCGACACGGTCATGCGCACGTCACCCGGATAGCTCAGCTCGACATGGTAAGCGCCGTGCACGTTCCAGATCTTGTTGGTCGGGAATTCGCCCCGGCCCTCGATCTTGGTGGGGCCGCCGTATTCCTGATCCAGGCCCCAGTGCGCGACGTCGAAATGGTGGGCGCCCCAGCCGGTGATCATGCCGAGGCAGTGATTCTCGTTGCGCAACCAGCCCGGTCTCGAGCCGATGTCGAGCTCGCGCTTGGCGTTGAGCTGCTGCGAGTGCACGCGCTGCTCCGTGTAATAGGCTTGCGGCGTCGGACCCAGCCAAAGGTCGTAATTCAGGTGCGCTGGCACCGGCTGTTCCGGGTCGTCCGGCCTGGTCGGATCGATGGGCAGGCCGATCTCGACCGCCTTGATGCGCCCCACCCGCCCGCTGCGCACGAACTCGCAGGCCCGCCGGAACTGCTCGTGCGGTCCCCACGAGCGCTGCTGGCTGCCGATCTGCATGATGCAGCTGCTCTTCGCCACCGCATCACGCAACACCACGCTCTCCGCGTAGGTCATCGTGAAGGGTTTCTGCAAATAGACGTCCTTGCCGGCCAGCACCGCCCGCAGCGCCACTTCCGCGTGCTGGTGGTCAGGCAGACTGAGTACCACGGCGTCGATGTCCTTGCGGGCGAGCAGCTCCTTGTAGTCGGCGTAGGTGGCGACCGCGGGCGCGAGACGGCCGCTGCCCTGGTAGAAGCTCTCCACCCAGGCCCGGCCGTTCGCAAGGCGCTTGGTGTCGAGATCGCTCACCGCCACCACGTCGGCCAGACCGGACTCCAACACCCCGGGCAGGTCGTGCCCCAGTGCGATGCGGCCGCAACCGATCTGCCCCACGCGAATGCGGTTGCTCGGTGCATCCGCGCCCAACAACCGGGACGGCACGATCAGGGGAACGGTGAAAAGCGCGGTCGCACCGGCCGCGGTGCGGACGAACTGGCGGCGAGTGACGGAATGGGTGGAGTTCATGGAGTAAGCGGAAAGGAGTTAGTCACTGAGAAAAACGGCAGGCGGGACTCATTGGGCTCTACCCAAAAAAGCGAGGTCTCCCTGGGTAGGGCCAGTCTCTGACTGGCCTCATCCACGGCAGGCCAAGCGGCCGGTCGGAGACCGGCCCTGCCCCCAAGGGCGGAGCACGGGTAATCATCGGGAGCGGGATTCAACCGTATCCATTGACGCGCTCACTTGATGTTGTCCGTGTTGCTCACGAACGCGATGCGCGTGCTGTCGGGCGACCAGGAGGGCACGTTGATGGTGCCCTGGCCGCCGAAGACGTAGGCGATGACGCGCGGCTTGCCGCCCTCGATGGGCATGAGACGCAGGTAACAGTGCTTGTAGTACGGATGCTCCGCGGGCGCCACATCCTGTCCGTAGGAAATGAAGGCGATCCATTTGCCATCGGGGGAAACGTGCGGAAACCAGTTGTTGAACGCGTCATTGGTCACCTGTTCCTGACCGGAGCCGTCAGGGCGCATGCGCCAGAGCTGCATGAGGCCGCTGCGCGTGGAGTTAAAGTAAATCCATCGGCCGTCGGGAGAATACTCCGGACCGTCGCTCAGGCCGGCCGAGTTCGTGAGCCGGATCTCGTCCCCGCCCTCGGCAGAAATCTTGTAGATGTCGTATTTGTCGGACGTCGCCGTGGGCGACTCCTTGCGACCGCCGGTGTAGACGAGCCACTTGGCGTCGGGCGACCAGCCGTGAAAATAGGACGGCGACTTCGGCGTCACGCGCACCGGCGTGCCGCCCGTGGCAGGCAGCTTGTAGATGACGGAGCGACCATCATCGGCGGGCGTATGGATGCTCACGCCGAGCATCTTGCCGTCGAAGGTCAGGACGTGGTCATTGTTGTTGCGGCCGATCGTGCCGGTGTTGAGCGGAGCAACCTTCTTGGAGACGAGATCGAAGGTCTGGAGCTGACCCTTGTCCGGGCCGGGACCGCTGACGTTGACGATCAGGGTCCGTCCGTCGGGCATCCAGTTGGGCGCCTCGAACTGCACGGGCGAGCTGTGCACGATCTCCAGTTTGCCGGTGTGGACATTGAGGATCTCGAGGTGCGCGCCGATGTAGTCGCGGTAGGGCTGGTAGCCGACCTTGGGGGGCTGGATGATGCGCACGTCCTTGAAGATGACCTCCTCCTTCACCTCCCCGTTGTGCGAGCAGGCAAAGAGGCCGACGAACAACTCGTCACCAAGCTCGAGCCCGGTGAGTGTTTGTGACGCGAAGGTCTCGCCGTAGCGGGCGGAGGAAAAGATGTAGGTGTTCCCGCGGCGTTCCAGCTGCACGACATCGCCGCCGGTGAGCGGCAGCACCAGTTGCTCGGTGATGGCTCCCGTGGTGCGGCGGTATTGCAGCGAGGTGAGACCGTCGCCGTGGACACAGGCATCGGCGTAGGCGGAACCGGCGTCGAGACTCGTGCGGGCGATCCAGCCGGCCTTGCGGTGGGGATCCACGCCTTGGCCAACGAACTCGATGCGGGCGCGCACGATGAAGTCGCCCTTGAGCTTGTTCCAGGCGAGGTGGTGCTGATCCGAGTTGCCCCACATGTTGATGCCGCCGGCGCTCATGCGATAGTGTTGGATCGAGGAATCGTAGGTGGTGGAGCCCGGGATGGCAGGTGCGCCGATATCAGCGGACCCCGCGAATTGTCCGACCGGCGAGCCGGCGGAAAGGTTGAGTGCAAGCGCGAGAAGGCCGGCCAGGAGGCCGGTGCGGCGGGGTATTTTCATGCCAGTGGGGTTTGGGGGTGAACAACGGAAGGACAGTCAAAGCAGATGTGACGGAATCGCGAACCTTAAGACTGCCGATAGGCGCAGGGAGCCGTCCCGCCATGGCCGGGATATTTTCTGATCAACGGGCCGCCCAGGGCCATCCTGCCCTGGGTCATCGTCTTCGGATTCATCCCTATTGCCAAGGCGGCGGGTCAAAAGCCCATGCTCACGCCACCATCGATGGGGAGCACGGCGCCGGTGACGAACTTGGCGGCGGGTGAGGAAAGGTAGACGGCGGCCCAGCCCACATCGGAGACGTCCCCCAGTTTGGCCATGGGGGTGCGGCTGATGATCTTGCTGCGGCGCGCCGGATCGCCGGCGAAGGCCTTGCGGGACATGTCGGTGTCGATCCAACCGGGAGCGATGGCGTTCACGCGCACGCCGTGGGGCGAGAGCTCGGTCGAGAGCGTGCGCACCATGCCGAGCATGGCGGACTTGGCCGACGCATAGGCCACCACCAACGGGATGCCGAAGAGCGAGGCCATCGAGGCGGTGAAGAGGATCGTGCCGTGCTTGCGCTCGGTCATGCCCGGGGCGACGAGGCGCGTGAGTTCGTGGGCGCCGATGATGTGGGTGTTGAGCACGTCCAGGAATTCCTGCGGCGTGGTGTCGACCGCGGCTTTCTTGAGATGCCGTCCGGCGTTGTTGACGAGGCAGGTGACCGGACCGTGTTCCCGCGTGATCATCTCGACCAGGGCGGCGGTCTCATCGGTCTTGGTGATATCATGGACCGCATAGGACGCGCCTACGCCCATGGTCTTGACCGCGGCAGCCAGTTCAACCTCGCGCCGGCCCACGAGGACGACGCGGGCTCCGGCCGCATGCAAGGCTTGGGCCATGGCCTGGCCTATCCCGGTGCCACCACCGGTGATGAGCGCGAGTTCACCCTTGAGGGAGAAGACGGAGGGAAACGGGGAGGTTTTCATGTTTTTAAAAATCTCAAACGCCAGAGATCCAAACGCCAATAAACCCGAATAATTGCGGAACTCTAAACTCAACTAGCCGTGCCTGGCACATTGTTTGGAATTTGGCGTTTGGCATTTGGCGTTTCGAAAGCCGATCGTCGATCAAGTACCACAATTGAAAGCATCGACCATTCCACGGATGGCCTGCGTATGGTCCGGCGTGCTGCCGCAGCAGGAGCCGACGATCCCGACCCCGGCCGCCAGCACCTCGGGCACCGACTTGGCCATGTCCGCCGGGAGCTGCTTGTAGACGGCCTTCAGGTTCTCCAGCACCGGCAGGCCGGCATTGGGCTGCACCATGATCGGGAGCGAACAAGTCTGCCGGTACAACCGCGCCACCATCGCCGCGCCGACCATGTCCATGCCCGTGCCGCAATTGAGCGCCACGATATCGGCACCCCGCTCCTGCACAAACTCGGCGGCCTGCTCGGGCGAGATGCCCATCATCGTCTTGTAGAAGGTTCCGTCCATGGAGAGGTCGTAGGCGAGCGAGGCGATGATGCAGGGAGCGTGGGCGGCCTTCGCCGCATCGATGGCGAGGCCAAGCTCCTCCAAGCCCGTCTGGGTCTCGATGATGATCGCGTCAGCCCCCGCCTTCACCAAAGCCACCGCCTGCTCTTCAAGGGCCGACCGCGCGTCGGCTTCGGACAGCTCGCCATAAGGCTCCAGCAAGGCACCGAGGGGGCCGATGTCACCCAAGACATAACCCGGCCGGCCGCCAAAGGCCTCGCGCGTGATGCGCACGGCGGCGGCGTTGATCTCGGCGAGCTCGTTCTCATGCCCGTGCCGGCGCAACATGATGCGGCTGCCGCCAAAGGAATTGCTGATGATGCAATTCGCCCCGGCATCAGCATAGCGCTTCTGGATGGCGATCACCCGCTCGGGGTGGGTCAGATTCCAGGCTTCGCCGCAGGAGCCGGATTCAAGTCCGGCGAGCATGAGCTGGGTACCCATGGCGCCGTCACAAACGAGACGGCGGGACGAGAGGGCTTCAAGGAGTGGTGGTTGGATCATGGGATGTATGAGCAAAGTTTAGCCACGAATTATGCAAAGATCACGAATAAGATTTTTCACAGGCTGAAACTGAGATGATGGAGAGAAGTCGATCGGCTCCGTTACCTCAGTTGCCTTCTGGGCACGGAATTGGTCGGTGGTTTTCATCCGCGGTGAAATGAAGCTCGGGTAAGTCAAAGCGGGGCGAAATTGCCGAAGGCATAGACGTGGATCTTCGCCAGTCGCGGATGCGACGCGAAGGCCTTGACGATGTAGACCGGGTCGAATCCGAGCATGAAGCGGGCGATGTTCCGCGGATTGGAGAGCATGCCCTTGACGGAATTCTCGATGCCACACACCGAGGCGAAGCGCACCAGCTGCTTCAGGGAACAGCGGTTGGGCACGCCCAGATAGACCGGCAGCGGTGAGTCGTCGAGAAACCGGGCGATGGCGGTCTCGTTGAGCGACCACTGGGTCACTACAAAACTGGCGTAAGCCGCCTTGCGCCGCAAAATCTCAATGCCTTCCTCGTACGTCAGCGGGCTGTTGCTGTCGGGAAAGCCCCCAACGCCGATCTCGAACCCCTTGAACGCGCCGGTGGCGACGAGTTCGTCCACGGTGCGGAAGATTCCGTCCTGCGGACCACCGCCGCGGATGATGAACACCTTTGAGGTGTACGGGGCCACGGCCGCCGCGAAGGCCTGCGCGTCGGCGGCGTCCTTGATCTTGAAGGCGGCAACGTGTGGCACCGGCTTCAACCCCCGGGCATGCAGCTCGGCGGTCTTGGCAATGACCGACTCCTTGCCTTCGGTGGGGAGCCACGTGACGAAAATCTCGTCGTAGCTGACGGAGGCCGGAACCTCGTTCCGGGTGGTGATTTCAAGACTCATGCCCATGGCGGAAAGTGGATCGACGGGGACTGGCGATGGAGCGGAAGTGACTTTGCGGACCGAATCGCGTTAGCGCGGACGCTCCGAAAAGAGATGGAGACGCAGGTTTTCACAGGCCCGGCGGATTGTACGAGTCGTCCGTGACCAACGGGACGCCATCGAACACCACGGTCTTGGCGCGGCGGAGGTTGCGGACGGTTTCGAGCGGCGAGTGTCGCGTCAGGATAAACCGGCTCAGGCAGCCGCGTTCGATGCGGCCGAATCTCTCACGAAAGCCCAGCCGGCCCGCACTGACGCCGGTCGCCGCATTGATCACGGCGAGGGACGGAAGTCCGGCCGATTCCATCAGCTCCAGCTCACGGAAAAAACCGATGCCGTGCGCAACGCCGCAGGAACCGGCATCGCTGCCCGCGATGATCAGCACGCCCAACGCGTGCGCCTTGACGAGGCTGGAGGCGTGCGCGTCGAGGATCCGCTGCAAATTGCCCACGACCTGGGCATCCCAGCCGTAGCGGGTAGCCTCATCCACCTGCAGCTGCACGGGGGCAAAGGTCGGCACCCAGGCGATGCGCCGGTCGCGCATCCGGGTCAGCTGGTCGTCGCGCACGAAGAAGCCGTGCTCGACCGAGTCGATCCCGCTTTCGATCACCCGCTCGATGCCCGCGTCACCCGAGGCATGGGCAAAAGTCTGCCGGCCTGCCGCGGTGGCGGCGGCGGCCAGTTGACGGAGTTCCTCCACCGTCATCTGGGGCTCGGTCGTGACCGCCCCTTGCTTGAAGTTGATGATGCCAGTGGGGATCAGTTTGATCCGGTCCGCGCCGGCGGCCACCCGGGCCTGCACGCATTCGGCCGGCGAGGCGTAATCCTCCAACGCTCCGCCCATGAAACTGCCATAGCGTCCGCGGTGGTGGATCGCGGCGCCGGGACTGTCGAGGCAGGGCATCAGCGGCCGCTCCGCCTGCCGGTTAAGTTTGCTCAAGGCCAGGCCCACGCCGTCCTTGTCGCCCGCATCGCGCACCGCGGTCACCCCGAAACGCACCAGTTTTTCCAGGCGCGTCTTCGCGGCCGCCAACAGTCCGGCCGCGTCCTGTTTCAGGTACTCCGCCCGCCGGTCGAGGTTGAGTTCGCCGCCTTCGAGAAAGAGATGGGCGTGGGCCTCGATCAGACCGGGCAGCAACGTGGCGTCGGGCGCGCGAAGATCCGGCACCACCTGCCCGGCGCGCACGAGTTCGCGCGGGGGCGTCTGGCCGTCGCGGCCGACAAAGCGGATGCATTCGCGGTCATAGACCACATGAGCATCCCGCGCCGGCGTCGCCGCCGTGCCATCCAGCAGCGTGCCCACGTGGATCCACACGGGATCGCGTTGGGAACTGGCAGTGGGCAGATGCACCGGGATCAGGATTCCGCCGGCGCCGCCTCGTTGCAGATGGCCATGATCGCCTCGGCCTGGCGGTAGCCGGCAGTCTCCTGAGTTTCCCCGGGTTGCGCGCGGCCTTCGGCCAGCGCTGCGCGGAGACTGGCGACCATCGGATCGTCGGCGGACAGCGGCGCCGGTGATTTTTCCGGATTGGCCAGCGCGTAGTCCAAGCCGACCTCCATGCCGAGGGTCAGGTAGGCGTTCTCCAGCTGCTCGCGCACACCCTTCGGCGTGCCCCAGGCAAAGTTGGAAAGCCCGACGATCATGTGCACACCTTTGAGCTGCGGATCGGCGCTGATCATTTTCATGGCATCGAGGCCGATGTTGACGAGGCCGTAGGTGTCGGCGCCGACCGGCGCGAGACCCGGGTCGATGATGATCTGGTCGAGGCGGCGTCCCGCCTTGGTGACGAGCAGCTCAACGAAATGTTTGGCGGAGGCGTAGGCATCCTGGGCCGTCATGCACTGGGCGGTGCCGCCGGGCACGAACTGCTCGGAAGCCATCACGACCACGTTGGTGTCGTAGTCGTTCACGAGCGCGATCATCTCATCCAGGTGCGTCCGGGAGGCGGCGATGGAGTTCAAGATCGGCCGGCCGCTCTTGCTGCGATCATAGTGCTTCAGGGCGACCTTGTGGTATTCGACCGAGGGGTTGTCGAAGCTGATGGGGCGGTCGGTGACATCCTGGATCGCCGCGATCACGTCGGGCAGCAGGGACAGCATCTCCTCCATCTTCACCTGGATGCGGGCCGTGCCATCCAGATTGAGGGTCAGGTAGTCCACCCCAAGATCGGCCTGCAACTTGGCGAGCTGGGCATAGTCCGTCGGACTGCGGTCGGTGAACGCCCGGCGCGCCCGGGCATAGGAATTGTTGATCAGTTCACCGACGATATGGAGAGGACGTTGGGGCATGGATTTGGTTGTGCTTCCGGGGTTGTCGGCCGTCAGGCCGGCTGCGTTTGGTCAGGAGACCGACCCGCCAAGATTCGGCGGGTTCAAGGCGGCGGCCGCGGTGAGTTCTTCGATGATGACCTTGGCCACGTCCTCGGGGGCGCCGGGGCGCTCAAGTTCTTCGCCCCACTTCAGCTGAGCCGTGTAATCATCGGCGGAAATCAGGCCGCGCTTCTGGGCCGCGGCGTCGATCCGGTCGGCAAACTTGCCGGGAAGATCCTTCTTCACTTCACCGAAATCATCCCAGACCTTTACGGCCGAGGGCAGCTCCTGCCAGTAAAGGATCTGGTATTTTGAAACCGGATTAAGCCCGCGCTGCGCAGCCAGCTGGCTGGCGGTCGGCGCGACGCCGGCCTTGACCGTGGCCTTCGGGGCGGCGCCCTTCCCCACCAGATAGAGGAAAAGATCGACCGCGGATGAGGCGTCGGCGCCGTAGCCGTCAGCGCCGATCTCGTCGGCAAACATCTGGCTGATCGGCGCGCCGCCGATCGTCATCTTGATGTGGTCGTAGCCCGGCTTGTCGAAACCGTCGATGACGGTCTTCATGTAGGTCATCGTGGTGGTGAGCAGCGCGCTCATGCCGATGATGTCGGGTTTGAATTCATCCGCGGCGGCGGCGAACTTCTCCACGCTCTGGTCCACGCCGATGTCCTTCACCTCGAAACCGGCGCCCTCGGCCATCATGCACACGAGGTTCTTGCCGATGTCATGCAGATCGCCGCGGACGGTGCCCATCAGCAGGCGGCCCGACGAGGAATTCACCGCGCCTTTCGCGCTGAGCAGCGGCTTGAGCACGCCCATGCCGGCCTTCATGGCCCGCGCGGCGATCAGCACCTCGGGGACGTACAGGATGTTATGTTTGAAATCTTCGCCGACGACACTCATGCCGGCGATCAATCCGTCGGAGAGCACCTCCTGGGCGGTGCGGCCTTCGGCCAGGGCGGCCTGGGTCAGCTGTTCGACCTCCTTGGCTTTACCTTCATAGATACACTGGTTCATCAACGCGTAGTCGGGCATGGGAAATGGGGTCTGGGTTTAAGGGTCTGGGATCTAGGTTCTGGGGTCTGGGATGGAGGGCCGGTCTCCTGACCGGCCGCGGCCCGTCGGGAGACGGACGTTTCAAGATTAATCTAGGCGCTGCCGAAGTGGGCCTTGTTGAATTCGTCGAGGGCCGCCTTCATCGCGACAATGTTCTCCCGGGGCATGCCCGGGCTGGTGCCGCCGCCGACGGAGAGGACGAGGCCCTTGCCGTTGTTGGAGCCCTTCTCAAGCACGTCGAGCGTGGCCTCGCGCACTTCCGCCGGGGTGCCGCGCACGCCGACCTCGAGGGGGTTGACGTTGCCCATGAGACACATCCGGTCACCGATGCGGGCCTTCACGTCCGCGATGTCCGTCTGCTTGCCCCAGTTGAGCATGTTGAAGCCGGCGTCCGGCAGGTGCTCGAGGCAGGCTTCGATCGAGGCGTCGTTGTGGTAGAGCTTCACCCAGTCCTTGGGAAACGCATCGCAGATGCGCTTCAGGTAGGGATGGCAGAACTCCTGATAGTGGTCCTCGTTCACGAAGCCGACGATGTCGTCGAGCAGGAAGATGCCCTCGACCGTCGGCCCCATGATCTTGATCTGCGCCTTGAGCCAGTCGATGATCAGCCGCGTGCAGAGGTCGAGGAGCTTGTGGGCCCACTCGGCTTTCTCGACGAGGTCGATCATGAAGTCGCTGGTGTTGCGGGCAAAGCCGGCGGTGCACATCGGCCCGCGCGCGGTCGCCATCGTGAAGATCTCGCCCGTGTCCAGCACCTGCTGCTTCTGCATGCGGAGCCGGTGGAGCGTCATGGCCATAAAGGCGTCCGCCTCGACCTCATACTCCGGCAGCTTGTCCACATCCTCGATGTTGAAGAGCATGTGGTACTCACTCGGCGTGTTGTCCTGCCAGAACTTGATCTTGGAGCCGAGCACCGACGGCTCGGCGGCCATGCCGTACTCCATCCACCAGCCGGGAACGAAGATGATGTCGGGGAATTCCTGATGGATCTTGAGGTGCGACTGGAACCACACCTGGGGATCCAGAAAGAAATCCATGTGCTTCACCCCGGTGTAGCCGGGGATCCAAGGACTGTCGATGATCATGGCCATCGGCACCTTGCTGAGTTTTTCCATGCGCGAGGCGCGTTTGAAGATGTCCCATTGGGTCGGTGTCATGTCAGGATTGGGGTCTGGGCTTTAGGGTCTTGGATCTGGGAGACTGGATACTTGTTACTTGGCACTTGTTACTTGGCGCTTGTTACTTGGCACTTGGTCCTTCGCCGTCAGGGCGTGATCAGGATTTCCTTGTCCGTGATCTGCAGCTGCACGCCGGCGGCGGTGGCCGCCTCCTCGAGACAGGCCTTGAGCATGACCACCGGATCCTTGCTCACCTGCAGGCGGCGCATGAGGCCGTCGCCCTTCTTGGTGAGACCGACCTTGAGGGTGACCTTGAGTCCGCGGCGCTTGCAGGCGACGCGGGTGCCGTCGGGCAACGCCGCGTTCATCGGCTTGATGAAGGCATCGACGTAGTGGACCCCGATGCCGGATTTGTCGGCAAAGCCCGGCGGGAGTTTTTCGGTGGCGGCAGGGTTGATATCGCAGAGTTTGATCATGGCGTGGTTAAAGGGAGACGGGGTGGGGTTGGCGTGATGACACGAGGCTATAGTGAATCGCTTCGAGCGCGAGGCCCCATTTGTGCGCGCGGCTGTCCGCCGTGCAGTGGCATCCCGCGGGCGCGGGGGTGCGGGTCCAGCTCAGCACTTCATCCAGCGGCTGCCCCAGCAAGGGCTGGTCGGCGGCGATGTCGTGCAGGTGCTTCCCGGGGTTGCTCAGGTAGGCGCAGGTTGATTGGTGGCCCTCATCGCCGGCGGCGGGCCGGCAGGAGGATTCCCGAATGCGATAGCCATCATCGGGACCGCTGAGCGTGACCCGATAATCAAACGCCAGCGCCTGCCCCATATTGGAACAGGTGGTGCCATCGAAACGGAAGACCGCTTCCACGCCACCGTCGTCGCGTTCCGTGAGGCGGACCCGTTCCACGGCCCATTTGCGCAGGGCCCGGGCGTTGACGGAGTATTTCGCATCCCGGGTCAGAGGGCCGGCGCGGCGGTTCGCCGGTTCCGCCGCAGCCGGAACGGAAACAACCTCGGAGACAAACCCGCGGTGGCGATAGGCGGTGCGCCGATACTGGCAGGGCGAAAAAGCGCAGTTCTCACACGGGGTCGCAGCCGCGCTCGCAGTCGTCCGCGTCGAGACCGGCGCCAGACCAAAGACCGCCAGCAAGGATTTCTTGGGACGCAGCATGCCGCTGGTCATTACCTCAAGCGGCCCGGGCAACGCCTGGCCCATGCCCTGCGTGATGACTGCAAAGAGCTTGTTCTGGTCCGCCACATCCCAATCCGAATAGCCGGGGCTGTAATGCGGGATCGCCATCAGACCCTCGTGCGCCGCTAGATCGCAGACGCGACCGCTGGTACGGGCGACGAGATTCTCGACCACTGCGGAACCGTACATCTCGAGGAAGAAATAGTCGTCGGGCTTGCCCTCCTGCCAGAGTTGCCGCGCGTGTTCCTCGCACTCCGGACCGGCGCTGACCGCCAGCAACATCGCGCTCCGGGCCTGATGCTGCTCCAGATGGGCGCGCAGCCTCCGGGAGCCAAACGGCACGCCATCCACTTCGAGCCGGTCCGCGTCCAGGTGCAGTCCGGCCCGTCGCAGGTAAATCCACGGCCGGCCATGCCGGGCGTACCAGTCCCGCGCCCAGGCCGAAAGTTCCCGGGCCCGTTCAGTCGGCTCATGTCCGGCGGGATAGCCGAGCAGCCGGTGATATTCCGCGACCGGCACGTCGAAGGCCGGGGACGCATCAAAGGTCTCCTTGGTCGCGGTGCTCACGTTTCGGCAACCTCCTGGGATTGACCGACGGGGGCGAACTGACAGCCCTCCACAAAAAAATCAAAGAAGCCCGGGTGCGTCTCGAGCCGGCAGTGCGTGACGCGCTTCACGAGGTCCTCGAGCTCCTGCCGTTTGGCGCGGGAGAGCAGCGCGATGCAGGCCCCTTCCACCGAGGCATTGCCCACCTGGAGGATGCGCTTGCTGTCGATGTTCGGAATAAGGCCGATGCGTTTTGACGACGCGATGTTCAGGTGCCGGCCGAAGCCGCCGGCGAGGTAGAAGACATCGAGGCGGGAATATTCGATGCCATATTCGGCAAAGGCAATCTGCAGCCCGGCGACGTTCGCCCCCTTGGCCTGTGCCAGCGCATTGACGTCGCCTTCGCTGAATGTAACCGGCCGGTCGGCGCCCGGGGCGACGACAAAATCCTGCCCTGACTCCTCGAAGCGGCCGAGGGCGTTCATGCGCCCGGTGCGCACCAGTTCGCTCAACAGGTCGACCAAACCGGAGCCGCAGAGACCCTCGGCCGGCACATCGCCGATCACCGAGGTTTCCACGCGGCCGTCGTCGCGGATCACGACCTTCTCGATCGCACCCGGCAGGCCCGGCATGCCGAAGGTGATCTGCCCGCCTTCAAAGGCCGGACCCGCGGGACACGAGGCGGCGATCACCTTGTGCCGGTTGCCGATGATCAGCTCGGTGTTGGTGCCGATGTCCATGACCGCCACGATCCGTTCCTCGTTGGCCAGATCGACCGCGAGCATGCAGGCGGCGGCATCGGCCCCGACGTGTCCGCTGATGATCGGCAGGCCGTGCACGCGTGCCTGGGGGTGGATCGGCAGCCCCAGGCGCCGGGCGGTTTCGGAAAGGCTCGTGGTGGTCCGCTTGCCCTCGGCGATCTCCAGTTCCGTGAGCGACTGGTAGGGACTCTGGCCGATCGAATACACCGACAGGCGGAAGAACAGGTCCCGCATGGTCGAGTTGCCTGCGATGATCACCTCGTAGATCGAGCGCGGGTCGACGGGAAATTCCAGGATGGCGCGGCCGAGATAGCCGACGAGCGTGCGCTGCAGCGTTTTCGTGCGGTCCTCCGTGTCGTACTGGATCCGCGCCATCACGTCGGACCCGCCGAAGCGCTGGGGATTTTCAAACGAGGAATCGGCGACGACCTCGCCGGTCTCCAGGTTGAGCAGCCGGATCACCACGGTGGTGGTCCCCAGGTCGATCGCGAGGCCGTGCAGCGGTCCCGTGCCCCGGTCGATCTCGATCCCGTCGAGCAAAATGCGGTCTCCGTCCCGCGTGACCGCCGGGTCGAGCCGCCATTGGCGCGGACCGGTGGGAAGCTCGAAGGCGTGTTTCTCGATCCTCATCGTGCCGCGCCGCATCGTGTGGCAACGCACGGTGCCCGCCTCCGCCAGAATCCGCGCGCGGCAGGAGAGGCGGAAATTCCCCTTCAGGTGCTTCTCTTCCGGTCCCGGCGCGGACAGGCAGGCCATGCCTTCGGCCACCTCCACGACGCATTCCTTGCATTTGCCCTGCTTGTTGCAGGACGTCGGCACGGCGATCCCCAACTGCTCGCCGCAGGCGAACAGCGAGGCCCCCGTGGCCGCCGTGGTGACACGGGAGTTAAAATGCAGCTCGACGCTCATCAGCGGTTCTCCAGGGACATGATGCCCGCCTTGAGGAAGCCCAGGGCGTAGGCCATGCCCGCATGCCAAGGCGCGGCGCAGCTCATCTGCGGGGCATGGTCCGGTATGATCACGCCCGCAAAACCGTTGCGCCGGAGGATGGCGAGCACGCGCAGCACATCGACCTCGCCGTCGTCGATGAAGGTTTCCTTGTAGTGCGGCACCTTGTCGCGGACGTTGCGGAGATGGACGTAGCCGAGGCGATGCTGGCGGCTGTATTGGTCCACCACGTCGTAGATGTCGCCCTCGGTCATCTCGGCCAGCGAGCCGACGCAAAACTCCAGCTGGTTGGCCGGGCTGGGATTGAGGTCGATGACCTTCTGATAAAGCGACGGTTGGTACACGAGCCGCGGCTGGCCCCGGATCGTCGGCATCGGCGGATCATCCGGATGCAGCGCGAGACGCACCCCGACCTCCTCGGCCACGGGCAGCACCTCATCAAGAAAGCGTTGCAGGCGCGACCAGAGCTGCTCGTGGGTCGCCGGAGGAATCGTGCCCGTCTCGCGCGACGGTGCGGTGGGATCCACGACCATGTTCCAGACCAGCCCGTTGGGCATCGGCAGATCGTAGGGTCCCTCCATGCCCACGGACGGGGCGTCACCGCGGGCGTAGTTGCCCTTGGTGCGGCCGGCCACGCCGGCGATGGAGAAATTGTAGCCCATGATGGGAATTCCCGCCGCCCCCAGGCGCCGGAGGATCGTCTTCACATTCCCGATGTGCTGGTCGCGCCGCGGGCCATCCAGCAAAATGTCCCCCCAGTGGGCGGGGTCGAAATTCTCGATCGCCTCCAGCTTCAGTCCGGCTGCCTCGACGTTCTCGCGGATGGCGGTCAGTTCCTCGGTTGTCCAAAGCTTGTCGGGATCCCCCGCGAGGCCCCAGCCCCAGTCAGTGCCCAGCGGCTGGTCGTCGGAGGCCGAGTGCCCGGCGCCGCCGCGAAAATAATCCACCAGATGTGCCACGATGTGCGTAGCCCCGGCCTGTTTCGCAAAGGCAAAGTTCTCCGGGGTAAGCATGTGCCGGTAAAGGCCGAGACCGAGTTTCATGGGGGAATGGCAGGTTAGGGCCCCCGAGAAAGCCATTCTACCAAAAGGAAGGTCAACAGTTGAGTTTCATGAATATTCAGAGCGATCCGCCGTCGATCCACTCCCCTTCCACCATCTCGATACGGGGGTACTCGGGGATGCCGTGATCCTGATTGGCAATGCGCGCGGCGAGCAACTCCACCGCCCACGCGCCCATGAGATGCTGGTTCTGCTGGAGCCCGGAAAATCCGCTCCCCTCCACCTGATGGCTCAGCACGACGACTCCCAGCGCCTTGGGCACCGCGATCTTCAGCCGACGCAGGATCGCCCGAAACTGCGGGATCGTGTCCGGCAGGTGAACGTACACCACCACATCCGGCCGATGCCGGCCCAGCCACTCGGCCAAGGGCTCCTCTTCAATGTCCTTTATTTTCAGCACGGGCAAAATCATGTCGCCGCCCAGAACATGTTCGCACCACCCGTGGTACGCCGAGCTGTGCGCGTAGACGCTCCGGTTGTCCTCGTGTGTGCCCAGCACCAAACCGGGCCGGCGATAGCCGAGCGCGTGCACCCGGTTCAGGGCACTGAGCGTGTTGTTGTAGAAATGGCTCGTCACGCGATGCAGCGGCGTGCGGATGCTGAGACCCACGGTGACCACGGCGTGCCGGCTGAGCTCCGCCGGAAATTCCTGGTTGAGGTCGGGACTGCCGAAGCAGAGCAGGCCCTCGATGCCGCGCGTCGACAAAATGTTCTCGAACCGCCGGTAGGTCATGCCCGGCGCCCGCAGCCACAAGGGCTCCAGCCGGTAACCCAGCTCGTCGGCCCGGGACTGCATGCCCTTGTAGATCCTCGTGAGATGGGAGGAGGCCTCCCACGGCCGCGCCGTGTCGTAGAACGAGACCACCCCGAAGCAGGCCCGCTCGCGCACCGAGGGTGGCTTCCGCAGATGACGCATCAGCTCGACGATCCGGGCGTCCGGGGAGTAGCCATGTTCGCGGGCCAGTTTCTTCACCGACGCCTTGGTCCTGGCCGAAATTCGCGGGCTGTCCCGCAGGGCCAGCGACACCGCCGACGGTGAAATTCCGGCCAACTCGGCGATACGGCGGACGTTCATTTGCTCAACAGTCAAGCAAACCGGCCGTTTTCGTCCAGAGCATTGCGTCCGTCCGACCGGTATTTCCGCCCATGTTCTAGTATGAGAGCGGGCGGCCGTTTGAGATCCGCCCCGGGTTGCGCGACGTTGGTCCCTGCATGCCCCACCCCATGAATACTACCCGTCTCCCCTTGTTAATCACACTGGCTTGTGCGCTCCTGCCCGTGGCCGCGTCGGCCCAGCTCGCGAACGGCAAGGAAAAGTTCCTCGGCAACATCGTTGCCGGCTCCGTGCCCGCGAACTTCGGCACCTACTGGAACCAGATCACCCCGGAGAACTCTGGCAAGTGGGGTTCCGTCGAGGCCACCCGCAACACGATGAACTGGGGCGCGCTCGACACTGCCTACAACTACGCCCAGACGAACAACTACAAATTTAAGCAGCACACGTTGGTCTGGGGCGCACAATACCCCACCTGGCTAACCGCACTCACGCCATCGGAACAACGCGCGGAGATCGAGGAATGGATGAACCTGCTCGCCGCCCGCTACCCTAACCTGTGGGCCATCGACGTGGTGAACGAGCCGGTGAAAACCCCCATGCCCTTCAAGGACGCGCTAGGCGGCGACGGCACCACCGGCTGGGACTGGGTCATCACCTCCTTTCAGCTGGCCCGCGCCAAGTTTCCCAACGCCAAACTCTTCATCAACGAGTACGGCACCGAGAATGATGCCAACGCGCGGGCCCAGATGCTCACCATCATCAACCTGCTCAAGTCCCGCAACCTGATCGACGGCATCGGCATCCAGGCGCACTACTTCAACCTCGACAGCATGTCCGCCGCCCAGATGACCACCTGCCTCAACGAATATGCGGCGACCGGTCTCGACCTCTACATCACCGAACTCGACATCCGCGGGCCGCTGCAAACCGAGGAATCCCAGTCGGCCCAATACCAGATTCTCTTTCCCGCGATCTGGACGCACCCGGCCGTGAAGGGCGTCACCCTCTGGGGCTATATCGAGGGCCAGACCTGGCGGGCCGGCACCGGCATCCTCAACAGCACCGGGACAGAGCGCGCCGCGATGACGTGGCTGAAGGCGTATCTCAATGGCGAGGCCGCGCCCACGGCCCCCTCCGGCCTGGCCGCCACGGCGGCTTCCGCCTCCCAGATCAACCTGACCTGGGCTGACAACGCCAGCAACGAGACCGCCTACAAGGTCGAGCAGGCTACGGCCGCCACCGGACCTTGGACGGAGATTGCCGGCACTCTCGCCAACAACACGACGAGCTACAGCGTCACCGGACTCGCCGCATCCACCACCTATTACTTCCGGGTCCGCGCTGGCAATGTCGTCGGCAACAGCGCCTACTCCGCCACCGCCAGCGCCACGACCCAGGCCGTGGTCAGCCCCGGGGGCGGCGGCAACACGGGCGGAAGCAGCGGCGGCGGTGGTGGTGGCGGCGGCGCGCCCAGCTATTGGTTCCTCAGCATCCTGGCCCTGGTCGCATGGATTCGACGCCGGAAAAACGCGTCCTGAAAGATCCTGTCGGCCCGACCGCACAGCGAAAAATCCTGCCGGTGCTCGTGACCGGCGGGCTCCTGGCCTTGGCGGGACTCTGGTGGTTTGGGGCGGAAAAGAATCGCTCCCATCCGCCCGCGAGTCCCTTGGTTGGCCATGAGGCAGCAAACACCAACGAGGTTCTGCCAGTGCCGGCCGCTTTGCCGGAATCCCCTGCCCCCGATCGAGAGGGCGACCTGGCCGACGCGCTCAAGCGCGGCCTGCGCTCCCCGTCCGCGACCGATCGCGACCAGGCCTTTGCCGTGCTGCTGCCCCGCCTGCTGGCCCGCGACGCCGACGCCGCCACCCGTCTGGCACTGGCCTGGGAGCCCGGGGCGATGCGCGAGGAATTGTTGCGCCAACTCATCACCCGCTGGGCGGCGATTGACCTGGGCCGCACCCTCACGTGGCTGACCGGCCTGCGCGACGAGGCGGAGCGGCGCAATGCGGCGAAGGCCGTGACCGACCAGGTCGGCCAGAGTGATCCCATTGGCGCCCTCGAACTCGCCGAGCTGCTGAGGGTAGGTAGCGACGACGGCAGCCTGTTTCACTATGCGCAGCTTTGGACCGAGGAGAATCCCCAGGCCGCGGTGGCCTGGGTGGTGCAACACAAGCCCGGGCAACTCCGCGACCAGCTACTCACCCGCGTCGCGTGGGTCCGCGCGCAGAGTGATCCGGTGGAGGCCGCCACGCTTGTCTTGCAACACCTGGACGCAGGACCCGTCCGCGACCAAGCCATCGCCGGGGTGGTGCGCCAGTGGGCGGTGCGCGATCAGGTGGCGGCGGAAGCCTGGGTCGCCGCGTTTCCCCCGGGAGCGGCCAAGGATCTGGCACTGCAGGAACTGGCCACGGCCCGGAAACTCCGGTGAATCGGTGCCGGCCACTCAACGGCCGGGCTGCGTGCTGGGATCCCCGGTCGGCGGCGGGGCCGTGTCGGTCGCGGCCGGCGGTCCGAGCAGTTCTGTCAGAATCGGTTTCAACGCCTCGGCCCAGACTTCGTAACCCTTTTTGCTAAGATGAAGTTTGTCGACGGTCATGCCCTCGATGAGGTTGCCATCGGCGTCGGCCAGCCGGTCGTTGATGTTGAGGAAGCGCACCGTGCGGCCATCGGCCAGCCGGACAAGGTTGTCGTTGATCCGGTTGATCTCTGGCATCACGGCGAGGTTGTCGTTTCGCGGTAAGATTCCCATCAGGACGATCTTCGCGAGGGGAGCCTTCTCGCGGCAGGCCGCCACCACGGTCGCGACGCCGCGCGTGATGTCTGCCACCTTGGCCGCGTCACCCGGCTGGTTGCCCACGTTGTTTGTGCCCGCGAGGATCACGATGACCTTGGGGTTGACCCCGTCGAGTTCGCCGTTCCGCAGACGCCAGATCATGTGCTGGGTGAGGTCGGCGCCCCAGCCGAAGTTACCGGCGTTCCAGCCGTGAAACGTCTGCCGAAAGTGCGCGAGGAACTCGGGATAGTCCGTCGCGCCCCAGCGGCGCGTGATCGAGTCGCCCATGAAATAAAGGCTGATCCCGCCGGCCCGCGCCTTCGCGAGCAGATCCGCGTGCACGAGGTGGGAATTGCGGTCGCCGCGCATCACGGCCTGGTCGGCCGGGCGATGCGGGGGCGAGTGCGCCAGCAGCTTGTTCGCCCAGGCGAGAAACGAACTCATGTTGGTGCGGTCCTCGTGACCGCCGTCGTGCTGCCGCCACGCCAGGGTGCCAGCGAGCAACCCGGTGTTGACCGGCGGCATCTTCGCCACGCGGTAATCGTCGGTGACGCCTAGATCGCGCACGCCAAGCAGGCGGAAGGCGGGACCGGCCGCCACCGTGGCCATGAAGCTGCCCTGCTGGTCGAGCCACAGGGCGTCTCCCTTCTGCGGAATGCCATAGCTGATGAAGGTCGGTCGCGGTGCACACAAGGCGATGAGCTGATGCGCATCCACCGGGATGTCTCCGGCCGTCCTGGCACCGAACGTCGCTTGCTCCGCCCCGTATTTGATGAAGTTTCCGGCCATCCAGTGGTAGGAATACGTGCCCGTGAGGTTCTCCACGGCTTCGCCAAAGTTGCGGCGGTGCGGCTTGGCGCCGCCCTCGCCCGACGAGCCCACCAGCACGACGGCGAAGCGGGGCTCAAAGGCCATCGCGACCAGGGCCGCCTTGCCGTAGCGGGACACGCCCTCGATGCCGACCTTCTTCGCATCAACGTCCGGCAGCGTTTCCAGATAATCAAGAGCCCGCGAGGCCCCCCAGGCCCAGGCCCGCAACGCGCCCCACTGCTCCGGGGTGCGGCGTTTCCCACCGTTGACCAGGCCGATGATGCCCTCCACCAGGCCCGCGCCGTTGTCCGGCTGGATGCTGGCGGTGCTGAGCGAAACATAGCCCCAGCCCGCGGTGATCAGCTGGTCGGCCGACGGCGGGGCATCCGGTTCGGACATGCCCGGGAAGCGCGGAGTCGGCTCGTCAGGCAGGTTGCCCCAGCCAAACATCATGAGCACGGGCACCGGTTGCCTGACCCCGAGCGGAAGCACCACCGCCATCTTGATGTCCACGCTGAGCTCCGGATGCGCGGGGTTGGCCACATGGCCGATCACCTGACGGGCGATGACCGGCAAACCGCCGACCAAGGTCTGGACCGTCCTCGTCACCTCCCAGTTGACCGCGGGCACGTTCGCGGGAATGCGTCCCACCACCTCGTTCTCAAAATCACTCAGGATCTCCGGGCGGCGTTGCTGCCACCATTCCTGGGCGGTCTTGACCGGTTGGCCGCTTCGCGTCACCAGGAGTTCGGGCCAATCCGGATAGGGGTTGGCGAGCGCTTCGTCGTAATTGGCCGCATTGGGAGTGCCCGGCGCCGGGTTGCCGTTGCGGCCCGGACGCAGGCGCGTGATCCCCAGCTGTCGCAGCATGTCGGCGTGGTCCTCGGCGGTCAGCCGGTTGATCCGGGCCTGCTCCTCCGGACTGAGTTGCCAGAACGGCACGGAGGCGGCCGCTCGCGACGGCGGTGGCGTGGATTGGGCCAGGAGCGGCAGGCCGATCGCGAGACCGAGAAAGAAGGAGATGTATCGCATGATTATTTTCCCCGCGGACTTTCGGGCGGCCCCAGGTAGCTGGGTTTAACCCCGCCGGCATCGATGACGATCTTTTGCAGCACAACCCCGGGAGTAACCATCCAGAATTTGAGCGTGTGCCGGCCCTTCGCGAGCGCCGGCTGCGTCGTCATCACGTGGCGCACGCCATCCCCGACCGCCTGTTCCCAGGTCTGCAGGGTTTTCCAGGTGTCGAGCTTCAGCACCTGCGGTTCCCCGTCGTCGATGGAAACCGCAAACCGGAGTCCGTCGCCGGATTGAAAATCGAGGGACGGGGCGAAGTGCAAATCGAGCTTCAGCTCCTTGGTGGAAAAGAGAAAGAAATCATATTCGAGCCTCGGTGAACTTCCCCCCGGGGCAACGGTGGCAGCCGTCGCGGGAAAGACGGTCACTCCACCCAGGGTGCGGCCATGGTCGGGCAGCGTGCGCCACTCGATGCCAGCCGCCGTCACGGCGCGTGTAAAGTGAGGAGCCTCGATGGAGACGTAGTCGTTGGTCTCGATGTGACCATCAAACGTACCCGGGCGCAGTTCTGACGGGTTGAGAACCGGCACGGTCACTGTGTAGCTCTGGCCAAACCGCGTGGGCGCCGAGAATTTGGCCGTCGCCGGGTCCAAGGGGTTGAGCTCGGCCCGCGTGGAAACCTCGATGACGAAGCTGGCCGGAGCGGCGTCGAGCGGGACCTGCTCCCAATCCGCCTCGATGGTCAGACGGACATTGTCCGTCAGCGTGCCCGCCGCCGGCGTGACGCGCAACCAGGGCACCGCGGTCTTCACCTGGTAATCGAGGGCGGTGTCCCCACGGCTGAAGAGGTCCACCCAGGTGGAATCCCGCGCATAAACATCGATGGCCGGGGTGCGCGGTGCCGGCAGCCCCCAGCGGGGATAGGCGAACCGGCTGCCCTCGACCGCGAGGCCAACTTCAGGTCCTTGCATGGGACGGGCCAGGGAAAGCGCCGGCATGACCTCGGCAGCCGGGGTCTGCCAATAGGTGTAGCCGAACTTCTTCTCGCTCATCATGTGGTTCCACTTGCCGCCAAGCAGGGCATGATACCGTGCCTGCAGCGCGGCGTCCTGGGCAAACATGGCCCTCGCATGGTCGGCGGCGAGATTGGCAGAAAGCGCGCGACCCTGTTCGGCGTAGAGGGCGTTTTGCCCGGCCGCCACGTGCACCTCGCGCACCGTCGCGCTGGCCTTAACCGGGTGGAGCACGAGCTGGTAGAAGGCTGCGCGGGCGGCCTCCGGCAGCGCCGCCTCGACCGCTTCGGCCCGCGCCACGAGGTCACGCCACTGCGCCAGGATCCGTTCCGCTTCACGGTAGTTGACGAGGCTGTAGGTGTCGGGCGAGAGCATCTCCGGCGTGCGCTGGCGGTTCAGCTTGGTGTAACCGCTGATGAGCGCCGCGATCTCGGACGCCTGCGCCGCGCCAAATTCGCGCTCCGCCCACTGCCGCGAATACTCTTCCAGCTTTCCGTAGGGCCAGCGCGCCGGATTCCACGCGTAGCTGAGAAAGAACTCGATGGGGAATTCCATCGGCTTGAGATCGCCGACATTGACGATCCAGATGCGGTTGGCCTCCAGCTGCCAGGCGAGGTGCATCTGCTCCCACACCTTCGTGATGGGAGTTACGTTCATCCACTTGTAGTTCCGCGGTCCGCCGACGTAATCAAAGTGGTAATAAACCCCGGCTCCGCCGCGGCGCTGGCGCTCGGCCGGCGTCGGCAGGCGGCGGATGTTGCCCCAGTTGTCATCACACCACAGCAGGATCACGTCGTCCGGCACGCGCATGCCCCGCTCATAGTAGCCCTGCACCTCCTTGTAGAGGGCCCAGAGTTGCGGGGTCTGCTCCGGAGGCCGACCCGTGACGTCGGCGATGATCTGCCGCTGGTCCGCCACGATGTGTTCGAGCAGCGACACGTTCGTCTCCTCCGACATCGCCTCATCGCCATCGCCCCGCATGCCGAGCGTCGTGATCGTCTCGTAGTTCTTGGAACGGTCGAAGCCCGCGCGCCAGAAGTCGTGCAGCACGGCGGCATTCTTGGCGTAGTTCCAAGGGCCCTTGCCGTAGCGGCCCCATTCGTCGTGGGCGCGCATCATCGGCTCGTGGTGCGAGGTGCCCATGACAATGCCGTATTCGTCCGCCAGGCGGCCGTTCTCCGGGTCGTCATCATTGAAGGCGCGCGGCTGCCACATGGCGGGCCAGAGATAGTTGGCGCGCAACCGGAGCAGGAGCTCGAACAGCTTCCCGTAGAACGTGTGGTCAAAATTACCGAACTTCTCATAGACCCACCCGGTGAGCGCCGGGGCTTCATCGTTGAGAAAGATTCCGCGGTATTGCACCACGGGGCTGTCCACCACGGTCCGGCCCGACTTGATCGCGAGAGCGGCGCGCGGTTGCACCGGCACATCCGCCCACCAATACCAGGGGGAGACGCCGATCTGTTCCGAGATTTCATAGATGCCGTAGATGGTGCCCCGTTTGTCGCTGCCTGCGATGACGAGCGCGCGATCGACGCCCGGCAGGGGCGACTCGACGGTCTCGATGATGAATGATTCCCAGCGACCCCGGATGGCGGCCACGTCGAGTTTGCCGGCGGCGACGAGGCCGTCGATCAGCGCGCTTTTGCCCACGGTGCCGATCAGCACGACCACCGGAGTCGGGGACGGGACTGACTTCAACAGGGCGGGCTTGCGCCCCGACACCCGCTCAATATCTGCCTGCAAGTCGCCCGCGGCGCGCAGGACCCCGGGCCAGTCGTCACCGGCCACATGCAGCGCGGTCGCCTGCCCTGCCCGTACTAGCGGCAGGGCCGTGGCGTCGGTCGCTTCGGCCAGTAGCGGGCGGTCGACCAAGGCGGCGTGAACCGCGACCAGGGATAACGCCAGACCGAGAACCAAACAGGACCAGGACCACAGGCGATGTCTCATGGGGAAGGAAGGGTAGAGGGGAGACGAAACGCGGGGACCGCATCGCGGCACCGCGCTTTTGGGGAAAGGATAAAGACCTGCCGCTCCGAGGAACGGCAGGCCAAAGATAACCCCTAACCCTTAGGAGTGTTTCTTCGCGAAAAACTTCAGTCACCCACACCGGAGAGACAAAAGGTCATGTGTGCTAACAATAGCCGCAAAAGGGACGCGGGCCGCTCCATCACCCCACGGTGCCGCCGGATTGCGGAACCTTTCGCGAAAGCGGGACTAATACCGCCGTGGGCCGCCGGCTGATTCCTGAGAAAATCAACAGCGACGGTTTGTCTTTGCCTGGGAGATGGTGCAGAACTGTTTTTCATCACTCCGATGCCCCTGCCGCTCCCCTCGTCTGTCCGTCGCTCCTTCACCGTGTCCAGCGCACGACGGCTCCTTCCGGCCGCCGCCGTGCTCGCCCTGGGGTGGCTGTGCGCCTGCGCACCGCAAAAACCCTCGACCGCGGCCGCGGCGGTCCGGACGCCGACGCCGGTCTCGGGACTGTTCCGACCGGAACCCATCGGCGGGGCGATCGGCCGGCCGCCATGGATCGCCCATGTGTGCGCCGTCGATCTCGATCAGGACGGCCGGATGGACATCCTCTTTTGCGAAGCCCAAGACAACGAGGTGCGCTGGCTGCGGCAGACCGCGCCCGGCGTGTTCGAGGAGAAGCTGCTCGCCAAGGACATGAAGGCGCCGGTGCATGTCGAAGCCGCCGACATGGACGGGGACGGGGATCTCGACGTGATCGTGTCGAGCATGTCCGTCGTCTTCCCGCACAACGACCGCATCGGCACGGTGTTCGTTCTTGAGAACGACGGCCACCAGAACTTCACGCCGCACTCCGTGCTGGAGAACACCTCGCGCGTGACCGATGCGCGCGCCGCCGACCTGAACGGCGACGGCCGGATGGATCTCGTGCTCGGGCAGTTCGGCTATGATCAGGGCGAGATCAGCTGGCTGGAGCGCACCGGCCCGTGGGAATTCAAGCGCCATGTGCTGCTCGAGCTTTCCGGCGCCATCAACGTCGTCGTCGCTGATTTCAATGGCGACCACCTGCCCGACATCGTCGCCCAGATCTCCCAACAGTGGGAGGAGATCCACTACTTCCAGAACGAGGGCAACGGCCGCTTCACCCCCACCCGGATCTGGGGCTCAACCAACGAGGATTACGGCAGCAGCGGCATGATCGTGGTCGACTTCAACCGCGACGGCCGGCCCGACATCGTGTTCACCAACGGCGACGGCTTCGGCCCCGCCGCCACCCCCGGACCGCGACCCTGGCACGGCGTGCAGTGGCTGGAGAACACCGCGACCGCCGGCTTCCGCTACCACCGTATCGGCAACCTGCCCGGTGCCTACAGCCCGCAGGCCGTGGATCTCGACGGGGACGGCAACATCGATGTCGTGACCGTCGCCGCCTACGCCGACTGGAACAACCGCAACCGCGACGTCATCTCGCTGATGTGGTTCCGCAACGATGGACGCATGAACTTCGAACCGATCGTCCTCGCCCGCACCCCGAAGGATCTCATCACCCTCGCCGTCGGGGATTTTGACGGCACCGGCCGGCCCTCGCTGGTCACCGGCGGTTTCTACATCTATCCGCCCTACGACGGCCTCAGCCGCGTCACACTCTGGCGGCGTACCGACCGGCCATGAAGATGAAAACCATTCTTGTCGTCCTGCTGGCCGTGGCACTCGCCGTCACCGGCGTCTGGTTCTGGCACACCGGACAGGTCCGGGACCGGGTCGCCGCCTCGCTCCCGGCGCTGCCCGATCTCAGCACGGCCCCGGCCGCCCTGCGCGAGCGCGTGCTGCTGGCCGACGCGCATGCGCGGAGCCGTTTCGGAGCCGCCCGCGGTTTTCGTGAACTCAGCCGCGTGTACCACGCCAACGGTTTTCTCGAGGAAGCCACGCGCTGCTACGAGGGGCTGGAGAAACTGGAACCCAAGGAGCCGCGCTGGCCGCACCTGCATGCGACCATCCTCGCGGGCTACGGCGAAATCGATCCGGCGCTGGCGCTGTGGAAACAGGTGCACGCCCTGGCCCCCGGCTACCTGCCCGCCCAGTTGCGCAGCGGTGACAGCCTCCTCAAGGCCAACCGCCCGCAGGAAGCTGCCGCCGCCTACGAGACGGCCCTCAAGCTGGAGCCGGACAATCCTTATGCCTTGCTCGGCCTGGCCCGGCTCGACCTGGAGGCCGGCCGCTGGGAGCAGGCCCGCCCGCGGCTCGAACTGGTCGTGCGCCGGACCAACTACACCCTCGGCTACGACCTGATCGTGAGCCTGTACGAACGCCTGGGTCTCACACAGCGGGCCACCGAGATTCGCGCCATGGCCAAGGCCTCCGGCGCCTATCGCGACGCCGACGACCCGTGGTTCGACTCACTGATCGAAGACTGCTTCGAGCCCTACCGCCTGTCCCTCGCCGCCGGGGCTATCGGGCGCAACGGCGACCAGGCCACGGCGCGCCGTCTGCTCGAGCGCGCGGTCGAGGTCGCGCCGGACGATGTCTCGGTGCGCTTCCAACTCGGCACCCTCCTCATCGCCCAGGGCGACCGGAAAGGCGCCGTCTGGCACCTGCGCCGCTGCACCGAGCTGGCGCCCGATTTTTCCGACGGCTGGGCCAACCTCAGCGCCTTGCAGGCCGTGCTGGGCGATGCCGCCGACGCGGCCCGGACTCTCGCCGAGGGGCTGCGCCAATGTCCGCAATCACCCGGACTGCACCTGCAATACGCCCGCAACCTTCAGCAGGCCGGCCGCATCCCAGAGGCCATCGCCGAGTTTCAGACCTCCATCCGCTTCCGACCCAACGAGCCCGACGCCTACCTCGAGCTCGCCAACCTCTACTTCCGCCTCGGGCGCAACGCCGAGGGTCTGGCGGAGATGGAACGCGTCCTCCTCACCGAGCCGGCGCACCCGCAGGCGTTGGGCATACTCGCCCTGCACGCCATCATGAGCGGCAACGAGGAAGAGGCGCAGCGCCGGGTGACCGCCGCCCGCAACCAACCGCGCGTGCCGCCCGAGCAGATGCAGGAGCTGGTCAGCGCCTTCCGCAAACAGTTCGGCCGCGCACCCTGAGCCGGCTCAGCTGCGCTCGCGCATCGCGACGAAGATCACCTTGCAGGGTTTCTTCGTGTTCCAGTCCCCCTGCAGGTGCCAGGTGGCGACCTTGGTCCAATCCATCTCGCCGTCCGCGCCCCGCTCGCCGGGGTTGAGGCGGAAATCCTCACGGCGGACCCGCATCCAGACAGGTTGGCCGGGGACAAGTTGATCGACGTTGATGCGGGCCGTGAACTGGGTACCGTCCGCGTCGTTCAGCGCGACGGTGATCTGCGGCACCTCGTTGCCCGGGATCGTGCCGAGCGCCACCTCGACAAAGGTCATGCGCGAAAAATCCATGGCCGGCGAAATCGCCCGCCCCATGCCACCGTTGCCCTGCGCCCCTTTGCTGCCGAGCACGGCGATGCCGCTCGGGGTCAGGGTGAGCAGGTCCTTCCAGCTCGAATAATCGAACAGACCGGGCAGCTCCTTGCGCAGATCAACGATCATGATGGTGGCCGGGTAAGCCGGATCCGGAGCCGGCTCCTCGTCGGCGCGAAGGGAAACCGCTGCCGCCAGGGCGAGCATCAGGGACAGCTTGAGAAAGGTGCTTTTCATGGGGTAAGAGAGCAACATTTCCCCCGATCTTCCAAAATCACCGCGGGGCCGCAATCATGAGCGTCGGGCTATCTGTAGACTTGATCGCGTGATTAGAGGCGGATCCGTCGGGCCAGGAGACGGTGAGGGAGCGGGGGGGCGAGGCGGCGGGATGGCTGAAGAAGGCGGCCGGGGAGGACTGGGAGTAATAGCCGGAGCCGGCGCTGACCTCCGCGGTGC
>Ga0208882_1000050_pt1 | contig 80499 bp, 63 predicted proteins | sample LakWasMet14_LOW5_2_FD_183862 | JGI IMG/M metagenome (GOLD analysis project Ga0208882, IMG submission 183862) | Freshwater sediment methanotrophic microbial communities from Lake Washington under simulated oxygen tension - Sediment Metagenome... | ecosystem: Environmental > Aquatic > Freshwater >...
GTCGTACCGGGGACTCCCCGCCGACGGCCTCGCGGTCGTACCGGGGACTCCCCGCCGACGGCCTCGCGGTCGTACCGGGGACTCCCCGCCGTCGGCCTCGCGGTCGTACCGGGGACTCCCCGCCGACGGTCTCGCGGTCGTACCGGGGACTCCCCGCCGACGGCCTCGCGGTCGTACCGAAGAACTCCCCGCCGTCGGCCTCGCGGTCGTACCGAAGAACTCCCCGCCGTCGGCCTCGCGGTCGTACCGAAGAACTCCCCGCCGTCGACCTCGCGGTCGTACTCCGAACTCCAGACGCCTGCGCGCTGGCTTGACAGCCCCTCGGCGCGCCATCTTCCATGCGCCGGGGTCGAGCGCAGCGAAGGGTGACGTATGGGCAACGAGTTCAAGGGAGAGAGAGGGCACTCGGCGGACTACTTCGGCGACACCCGCGACCACTGGTGGAACCGCGACTATCTCCAGCTCCTCTCGCAGCGCTGGGGTCTCGCCGGGGTGCGCGACGCGCTCGACGTGGGCTGCGGCGTCGGCCACTGGGGGATGCTCCTCGCCGAGCAGCTCCCGGCGGACGCGAGGGTGACCGGGGTCGACCGAGAGTCGGTGTGGGTGGAGAAGGCCGCCGAGCGGGCGGAGGCCCGCGGACTCGGCGGGCGCTTCCGTTATGTGCAGGGCGCGGCGGAGGCCCTCCCCTTCGCGGGCGACTCCTTCGACCTGGTGACCTGCCAGACGGTGCTGATCCACGTGCCGGACGCCGACGCGGCGCTGGCGGAGATGATCCGGGTGACGCGCCCCGGAGGCCTCGTGGTGGCCTGCGAGCCGAACAACCTGGCCGGGGCGCTGAGCCTCGACGAGGACTCCATGGCGGCGCCGGTGTCCGAGGTGCTGTCGATGGTGACGCTCCAGCTGGTGTGCGAGCGGGGAAAGGCGGCGCTGGGGGAGGGCGACAACTCCGTCGGGCAGCTGCTCCCGGCGCGCTTCGTCGAGCACGGCCTGGTCGACCTCCAGGTGTATCTCAACGACCGGGCGAACCCGGTGACGCCGCCCTACGAGACGCCGTCGCAGCGCGCCGAGGTGGAGGAGCTCATCGACTTCAGCGAGCGCGCCTTCGGGATGTGGAGCCACGACGAGACGAGGCGCTACTACCTCGCGGGCGGGGGCTCCGAGGAGGACTTCACCGGGCACTGGGCGAAGGCGCTGGGGAGGCTCGACCGCACCGTGAGGGCCATCCGCGCGGGGAGGTACCGCTCCGGCGGAGGGGCGCTGGGGTACTGTATTTCAGGGCGGAAGCCGAAGGGCTGAGACGCTCGTCGGGCGGGGCGGGGGACGAGGCTGCCCGATGGCAACGCCGCGTATCGGGTGAAGTCACCGCGGAGCGAGAAGCATCGCGGCGGGCCACCGCGAACTCGGCGCCGCCTCTCATCGTGTAAGGACAATCCCTTGACGATGTAAGGTATCTTCCTTATATGACGTTTCATGCACGAAGCCGCCGAGCGGATGATCGACGCCGCCGAGCGCCTCGCCGCCCAGCGGGGCCTCGCGGCGCTGACGGTGCAGGCCGTCCAGGAGGCCGCCGGCCAGCGCAACAAGTCCGCCGTGCAGTATCACTTCGGCGGTCGCCAGGGCCTGGTCGAGGCGCTGCTCGCCGCTCGCATGGCGTCGGCGAGCGCACGGCGGACGTCGATGCTCCTCGCGCTCGGGAGCGCCCCCGGCACCCGCGAGCTGGTCGAGGTGCTCGTCGTGCCGCTCATCGAGTCGGTGCTCGCCCGCAGGCCGAGCTACTGGGCCCGGTTCCTGATCCAGGCCATCGGTGATCCGCAGACGGGTCTGGCCGCGCTCGCCTCGGTCGACAACCAGGCGCTCCAGGCGGCGCAGTCCCGGCTCGAGGCGCACCTCGTCCGACTGCCGCCCGGGGTGCGCCGCCTGCGGGTGCAATCGATCTTCGGATACGCCTGCGTCGTGCTCGCCGCCTACGAGGTCGGCGCGCTCCCGCCCGAGCTCACCGGCGAAGCGCTCGTGACCGAGATCGTCGACGCCTGCTGCGGGCTCGTCGACGCGCCCGCCACCGCCACCACCGCCACCGCCACCGCTCAACGGAAGAAGGTCCGACGATGAACACCCTGACCGCCACACCTCACCACGGCGCCGGCATCGAGATCCGCGGCGTCGACATCAGCACCGCCGACGACGCGACCTTCGGCGCGGTCCGCGAGCTGTTTCACAGGCACGGCCTGGTGTTTCTTCGCGACCAGCGGCTCTCCGAGGCCGACCACATCGCCCTGGCCCGGCGGCTCGGCACCATCAACGTCAACCGCTTCTTCGTGAAGAACTCCGGGCACCCGGAGATCGCCATGGTCACCAAGGAGGCCGACCAGCGGCTCAACATCGGCGGCTTCTGGCACACCGATCACAGCTACGACCGAGAGCCCGCGCTCGGCTCCATCCTCGTGGCCCGCGAGCTGCCGACGAGCGGCGGCGACACGCAGTTTCTCAGCACCTACGACGCCTTCGAGGCGCTGCCCCCCGCGCTGCAGAACCGCCTCCGGGGCATGCGCGCGGTCCACTCCGCGAAGCACGCCTTCGGCACCACGGCCTCCCGCATTCGCCGGTGGATCGACCCGCAGGCGCGCTCGGAGAACACCGAGCAGGCCGACGCGCTGGACACGGTCTCGCACCCGGCGGTGATCCGCCATCCGTTGTCGGGTCGCGAGGCGCTGTTCGTGAACCCTAGCTTCACGGTGCGCTTCGAGGGCTGGTCGATGCTGCGCTCGGCGCCGCTGCTCGCGGAGATCTACGCCCGAGTGCTGCTCCGCGCGCCCGTCGCGAACTTCCGCTGGGAGCCCGGGTCCGTCGCGATCTGGGACAACCGCGCCACCTGGCACAACGCGAAGAACGACTACCGCGGGCAGCGTCGCGAGATGCACCGCATCACCCTCGACGGCTGCGCCCTCGCCGCGGCCTGATCGCCCCCCGCGCGCGATCGCCCGCCCGTGGGCCCTCCCCGACGTGGTGCTGCTCCTGACCGGCCAGGAGCGGGCGCCCTGGCGGTTCTTCTCCCCCGACGCAGGTGCATCAGGGCCCCAAGCGAGCGTGGCATCGCCCTCGGGGTCAGATCGTCGAGGTGCGCGCCAGCCACGCGCCGCGGGCCGCGCGCCAGGTCGGGCGCATCGCGCTCCACTGCGTGACGGCCTCGAGCTCGATGAGCAGCGCGGCCACCCGGTGGTCGTCGGTGGCGCCCTGCACGGCGGCGACCCAGCCCGCGCGCCGGGTGCGCCAGGAGTTCTGCACCGACGACCAGCCCATCGCCGCCTCGAGCCGCAGCAGCTGCGCGCCGAGCTCGCTCGCCGACCGGGAGCCGCGCACGTTGTTGAGCCAGTGCTGGCGCTGCGCCGCGAAGGTCGGCGACACCGCCGCCCAGGACACCCCGTCCTCGAAGCCCAGCAGCGCCCGCTTCAGGTCCGCGGACTGCGCCTCGGCGGGGAGAGCCCGCAGCGCGACCGCGCAGCCCGCGGCCGCCATGACCGCCAGGAACGTTCGTCGACGAACCATCACCATGAGACACCTCCCTCGGGCGCCAGGGCGGAGCTACGCCGCGGCGCATGAGAGAGTCACCCGGAGCCCGGTCGGGGACAATCCCCCCCGGGTTGCCAACAGGGCGCTCGCCGGGGCCTCGCGGCTACGTCACGGAGTCGGGTGGGGCTATCGGCGGGCGTCGATTCGGGCGGCCGCGAGCAGGTCGTAGCGGTCGAGGTTCATGACCTTGTTCCAGGCGGCCACGAAGTCGCGGACGAACTTCTCCTGCGCGTCGTCGCTGGCGTAGACCTCGGCCAGGGCCCGGAGCTGCGAGTGCGCGCCGAAGACCAGGTCGGCCGCCGTGGCCGTCCAGCGCGCCGAGCCGGTGGCGCGGTCGCTGCCCTCGTAGACGCCCTTCGCCGACGCGGAGGGCCTCCACGCGGTGCCCACGTCGAGCAGGTTGACGAAGAAGTCGTGGGTGAGCGCGCCGGGCCTGTCGGTGAACACGCCGTGCTTCGAGCGCCCGTGGTTGGCGTCGAGGGCGCGCATTCCGCCCACCAGCACGGTCATCTCGGGCGCCGTCAGCGAGAGCAGGTTGGCCCGGTCGAGCAGCCGCGTCTCCGGCGTGAGGGGATCTCCCTCGCCGACGTAGTTACGGAAGCCGTCGCCGGCGGGCTCGAGCACCTCGAAGGCCTCGACGTCGGTCTGCTCCTGCGAGGCGTCGGTGCGGCCCGGCGCGAAGGGCACCGTGACCGCGTGGCCGGCCTTCTTCGCGGCCTCCTCGACGGCCGCGCAGCCGCCGAGCACGATCAGGTCGGCCAGCGAGACCTTCTTGCCGAAGTCCTTCTGCACCTTCTCCAGGGCCGAGAGCACCTTCGCCAGGCGGGCGGGTTCGTTGGACACCCAGTCCTTCTGCGGCGCGAGGCGGATGCGCGCGCCGTTGGCCCCGCCGCGCTTGTCGGTGCCGCGGAAGCTGGCCGCGGCGTTCCAGGCCGTCGAGACGAGGTCGGCGATCGACACGCCCGCGTCCATGATCCTGCGCTTGAGCGCGGCGATGTCCGGCCCGTCGATGAGCTCGTGGTCCACGGCGGGCACCGGGTCCTGCCAGAGCTGCGGCGCCGGGATCCAGGGACCGAGGTACCGGGCGCGCGGGCCCATGTCGCGGTGGAGCAGCTTGAACCACGCGCGGGCGAAGGTGTCGGCGAGCTGGTCGGGGTGCTCGTGGAAGCGCTTCGCGATCGGGGCGTAGATGGGGTCGAGCTTCAGCGCGAGGTCGGTGGTGAGCATCATCGGCGCGTGGCGCTTCGAGGGGTCGTGCGCGTCGGGCACGGTGCCCTGGGCCTCGGGGTTCTTCGGCCTCCACTGCTTCGCCCCGGCGGGGCTCCGGGTGAGCTCCCAGTCGTACTTGAAGAGGTTCTCGAGGAAGCCGTTGTCCCACTTCGTCGGGTTGTCGGTCCACGCGCCCTCGAGGCCGCTGGTGATGGTGTGGGGCCCCTTGCCGGTGCCGTGCTTGTTCTTCCACCCGAGGCCCTGCTCCTCGAGGGGGGCGCCCTCGGGCTCGGGGCCGACGTTGCCCTCGGCGTGCGCGGCGCCGTGCGCCTTGCCGAAGGAGTGCCCGCCCACGATGAGGGCCACGGTCTCCTCGTCGTTCATGGCCATGCGGGCGAAGGTCTCTCGGATGTCGCGCGCGGCGGCCAGCGGGTCGGGCTCGCCGCCGGGGCCCTCGGGGTTCACGTAGATCAGGCCCATCTGCACGGCGCCCAGGGGCCTGGCGAGCTGTCGGTCGCCGCTGTAGCGCTCGTCGCCGAGCCAGGTGTCCTCGGGGCCCCAGAAGAGGTCCTCGGGCTCCCACACGTCGGGGCGACCGAAGCCGAAGCCGAAGGTCTTGAAGCCCATCGACTGCATGGCCACGTCGCCGGCGAGCACCATCAGGTCGGCCCAGGAGATCTTCTGGCCGTACTTCTTCTTCAGCGGCCAGAGCAGCCGTCGCGCCTTGTCGAGGTTGGCGTTGTCGGGCCAGCTGTTGAGGGGCGCGAAGCGCTGCTGCCCTTCGCCGCCGCCGCCTCGCCCGTCGGCGGTGCGGTAGGTGCCCGCGGCGTGCCAGGAGAGGCGGATGAAGAAGGGGCCGTAGTGGCCGTAGTCCGCGGGCCACCAGTCCTGCGAGGTGGTCATCACCGCGATGAGGTCTCGCCGCAGGGCCTCGACGTCGAGCGCCGCGAACTGCGCGGCGTAGGAGAAGTCGTCCTCCATCGGGTTCGACAGCCGCGAGTGGTGGTGCAGCACCGAGAGGTCGAGCTGGTTGGGCCACCAGTCCTTGTTCGAGCGGGGCCTGGCCCTCTTCGGGGTCGGCGCGGGAATCACGGGGTTCTCTGTCTCGCTGACGCTCTGGCTGTCTTGCTTGTCGGGCACGTGAACCTCTTCTCTCTCAGGGGGGCGGTCGATCCCGCCGGGAAGCCTAGGACCGGCCCCCGCCGACCGTCGATGCCCGACGAGCGCCGCCCAGGGGACCGCCCCAACCGCCGGTCGGTGTACCGTCGCCCGGTGGGGTCCCTCAACGAAGCCGCCGACCCGATGTCCCTCCGCGCCGTCGTCCTCGGGCTCGCCCTCGCCGCTCCGCTCGGGTGCGCCTCGTCGGCCGCCGTCGCGCCCGCCGCCAGGGACGCCGGGCCGGAGGTGCTCTCCGTCGACGTCCCGCCCGACCCCCTCGACGACCCGATGACCCGCATCGACTGCCCTCCGGGGCGGCCCGACCCCTGCGGCCCGGGGCGCCACTGCATCGCGGTGGGCCCTGGGATCCTGGGCATCTGCGTGCGCGACGGGGCGCGCGGCGGCCTCTGCCGAAGGTCCACGATCGCGTGCGACGAGGGCATCCCGTGCCTCTGGCAGTGGTGCGAGCAGAACAACCACTTCGGCCCGCGCACCACCTGCGGCGACCGCCGCTGCGGGCTCAACGAGGGCTGCGTCGAGATCGACGGCGCGCTCCGCTGCGTCACCTACGGCGAGCCCGGCGGGTACTGCCGCCAGGACGCGGCCTCGGTCGAGTCCTGCGCCCCGGGCCTCCAGTGCGACAACGTCGGCAACAACCGCAGCCGCTGCGGGCGCCCGATCCCGCTCGGCGGGGCCTGCGACCCGGCGAGCAGCGGGATCAGCTACTGCGAGGGCCAGGCGGCGTGCGTCGCCGCGGCGGGCGCGGGCGTGTGCCGGCCCCTCGGCTCGACGGGCGCCCCGTGCCGCGCGGACTCCTCGTGCGACCCCGGGCTCGACTGCCAGCTCCCGGTGGCCCGCACCGGGGTCGTGTGCCTCCGGGCGGTGGCTCGGGGCGAGGCGTGCAACGTCGTGGCGGCCGGCTCGGCCCGGTGCGCGCGCGGGCTGAGCTGCGCCGTCGCCGATCGCGAGGCGGAGGGCGCCTGCCAGCCCGACGGCGCCTACCTCGCGCTCTGCCGGGAGCGGTCGCCGCAGTGCGACGGGGCGCTGCGCTGCCACCCGGAGTTCACCGTGTGCTCGACCGTGCTCGAGGTGGACGCCCCGTGCGTGCCGACGAGCAACCGCACCACCTGCGCGCGCGACGTGAGCTGCGTGTCGATCGGCGGCGTCACCCGCTGCCGGCCCGACGGGACGCTCGGCAGCCGATGTTTGCGGGGGGTGGTCTGCAACGCCGGGCTGCGCTGCGACTCGACGGGCGGGCAGGTCTGCGTCCCTCAGTAGGGCTTCGATCGAGCGGCTTGTCCATTCAACAACCGCCCGATCGCAGAGAGGCAATACGCTGCCGGATCAGTCCCCCGTCCCGGCGGCGCGCTCGGGGCGGTGCATCGGGGTCCCGGCGGCGAGGCAGCGGCGGGTTCCCTCGTTGGTGTGCTTCGACACCAGGTTGAACCACTCCATGCCTGGGAGCTTCGCGATGGTGGCGTCGACCTCGGCGAGGCGAGCCCGGCCGGACTCGTCACCGAAGAGGTAGGCCCCGACGAAGTCGCGGTCCTCGGTGGGCGCCATGGAGCCGCCGACGGGCTCCCACAGGGCCTTGAGCGAGAGCGACGCCATGCGCTGCGCCAGCACCGAGTGCTGCAGCCGCCGCTTGCCCTGCTGGTAGTAGAACGCGAAGTGCCGCCGCTCGTCCTTCACGATGCGCCGCATCACCTGGTCGACGATGGGGTTGGCCGACAGCTCCGCGAGGCGGCTGTACGCGTGGATGGCCGTGAGCTCGTTGATGGCGCCCCAGGTCATGTGCGTCGCGAGGAAGTCCTTCGACAGGAAGGAGAGCAGCCGTCCGCCGAAGTCCTGGAGCACCTCGGTGCTCTTGCGGGGCCGGGCGAACTCGTCGATGGAGCGCCGCGACGGCTCGTGCCCGCAGACCTCCTGGATGCGCGCGAGGGCGCGGCCGTGGAAGCACTCCTCGTAGCCCCAGCACACCATGAACGCGCGGGCCTCGTTGTCCGCGAGGGCGTGCGTCTCCATCAGCGCCTTCATGTAATGGACGGTGTAGAACTCGGTGTCCTGCATGTACCGCATGACGCGCACCTCGCTCGGGGAGAGCGGGTACTTCGCGGCGTCTTCGAGGCGGATGCCCGAGAGGTCGAGCGGCCGCGAGGCCGAGATGAACTTGTCGATGTTGAACGAGGGCACCTCCTCGAAGGTTCGCGAGGGGGTCGCCGGGGCCGCGGAGGTGTTGGAGGTAGTGCTCATGTCATTGCCTGTTGCGATAACGAGTGGTGTTGATGGGGAGTCGGGTTGGAAGGTGTGGTCACCGGGGACATCAGCCGCCCTCGAGGGCCCGCTGCGCCGCCTCGGCCTCGCGGGCGCGGCGCTCGAGCACGTCGGTGCCGAGGTAGCGGAACACGTAGGCCCCGCCGACGAACATGCAGAGGAAGAGCGCCAGGATGCGCCAGAGCACCAGGTAGGGGAGCTCGTAGGCCGTGGGCACCCACGGGGACATCAGGGTGTTGGAGCCCGCCTCCGCGATGCCCGAGGCGCCCGGGGTGGGCGAGAGGTAGAGCGCGAAGTTGAGCAGCGTCTGCACCGTGATGATCTGGGCGAAGGCAGGCCCCGGGGCGACGTAGGTGTGCGGGGTGGTGCTGAGCCCGAGGCCCTTCAGGATGAAGAAGGCCACGGAGAAGCGCGCCCAGAAGAAGGCCACGGTGAGCCCGAAGGCCTGGAGCACCGCCCAGCGCCCCCGCTGCAGGTAGACCGCGAAGCCCTCATGGACGCGGTCGACCGCGCGCAAAAGGCGCTCTCCCAGGATGCCCGGCTGGAGCGTAGGGCTCTCCCGCAGGACCTTGAACCACGGGACGAGGCCGAGCCCCCGGCGCAGCGGGTGCCAGGGCATGGCGAGGGCGTTTCCTCCGACGCGGAGGATGCCCTTGAGCAGCGGCGGGTGCACCACGCAGAGGATGAGCGCGAGCAGGGCGGCGCCGAAGACCACGGAGGAGAAGCCGACGAGCCAGTCGAGGCCCGCCGCGCCGGGGACCACCAGCAGGCCCTGGGTGCGCAGCACCATGAGCGCGGCGCCGGAGAGCAGGAAGAAGAGCAGGGTGCAGAAGGCCGTGAGCAGCTCGGCGGTGGCGATGGCGTCGAAGGGCATGCCGCCCTCGACCAGCGTGGCGACCTGCGCGACGGGCGCTCCGAGCTGGCCCGGGGTGACGCCCGCGACGAACATCAGCACGAACTCCGACGAGACCGCCGTGCGCCAGGTGAGCTTGGGGCAGAGCACCCGGCCGAGGACGAACATCCGGGTTCCGCCGCAGACGCCCTCCTGAAGGGCGAAGGCGGCGGCGACGAGCAGCCAGAGGGGGTTGAGCGTGGAGAGGGCGCTGGAGAGGTCGGCCTGCTTCAGCGTGACGGCCCGCCACAGCAGGAAGGCGAACGTCGCCAGGGTGAGCGCGACGATCAGCTGGATGCCCCGGATGAGGGTGGCGCGGTTCACCAGGGGGAGAGGGGGAGAGGGGTGGACACGAGGGGGGGCTCTCTATGGCTCCATGCGCTGGAGGCTCGCGAAGCCGGCGCGCACGTAGCGCATCGACGAGAGGGCGAGCACCGTGACCACCACGGCCGTGAGGGCGACGACGAAGCCCGGGTCGACGGCGACGCCCGCGAGGCGCAGCAGGGGGATGGCCCCGATGAGGGCCGCGGTGACGAGGAAGATCGGGTCGACCGGGGAGCGCTCGGCGCGCAGCCGCAGCGAGAGCATGCGGGCGCCGAAGTAGAGGTTGACGCCGGTGGCGAGGGCGACCGCGGAGAGGGTGGAGATGTCTCCGCCCACGCCCGCGATGGCGATGGCGACCTGGGCGGCGAGGAAGGCGAGGGCCGGGGCGATGGGGCGGTCGGCGGAGGCGACGCGCTGGAGCCCGCGCACCTTGCCGAAGAGGATCGTGGCGATGGGCCAGAGGTGCAGCGCCTGCCAGAGGGAGACGGGGCCCACGTGCATCTGTCGCCACACCTCGGTGCCGTAGAGCCCGGTGACGACCATGGTGAGCGAGAGCACCGCGACGGACTCGATCTGGTTGAGCAGGCCCATGCGGAAGACGCCGGTCTCGGTCTGCTCCCAGCAGGTCATGGCCGCGGCGCCGGGGATCAGCATGGCCAGCATCACCGTGTACTCGGGCGAGGAGCCGAGCACGTAGATGGTCATGACGGCGATGTAGGTGGTGTTGAGGAGGTCGAGCCCGTGGTCGAGAAACTCCCCCGTCGCGCTCGACTGCCGGGTGCGCCGGGCGTGGGCGCCGTCGGCGTTGTCGCACCAGTTGTAGGCCTGCAAGAGCACCATCGCGGCGAAGAACACCCAGCCGCGCCTCGCGTTGGCGGCGACCAGCAGGGCCGCCGCCACGAAACAGAGCAGGTGCCCCGTGTGCGTGATGGTGTTGGGGTGCACCTTCGTCGGGATGTACGGCAGGGTGGGCTCGACCAGCCACCGCTTGTAGAACGGCAGGAGCAGCGAGCGATCGTCGGCGCGATACACGGGTGCTTCAGACATCAGGGCGGAGGATGCAACCTGTCCCCTACGGCGCGCAAATCAGGGGCAGGCGCTTTTCCGCGTGCGTTCGGCCGGTGGCGTCGCGCGCGAAGGTCGCTACGCACTCTCGGCCATGACGTCGTGCACGGTGCCGACGCCCTGCTCCCAGAGCGTCTGCAGCTCGCGCGCTCCGGGGAGGCTGGCGAGGAAGGGCTCCCACTCCGCCGGTCGGCCGGGCGAGAACGCGAGCGCCAGCACCGGCGACCAGCGCGGCCGCAAGGGACGGCGGAGCAGGCGCATGTTGGCCTCCGGGGGGGTTCGGCCGCCCTTCTTCAGGTTGCACACCCGGCAGGAGCACACGACGTTCTCCCAGGTCATGGGGCCGCCGCGGGAGCGGGGCATCACGTGGTCGAGGTTGAGGTCGCGGGGGGTGCCCCGGCGGGCGCAGTACTGACAGGTGTATCCGTCGCGCAGGAAGATGTTGCGGCGGGTGAGGCGGATGGTGGTGCGGGGCATGCGGTCGTAGGCCACGAGCTGCAGCACCCTGGGTATGAGGATGGGGCCGCGGCTGGTGCCTACGGTGGGCCCGTCGCCGCTCGGGGAGATCGAGGCCCAGGACTCGAAATCGTGGGCGACCCAGGCCGGGTCGAGGGCCCGCGCGACGTCGGTGAACATCAGCACGAAGGCCCGGCGCGCGGTGGTGATGTGCACCGCCTGCAGGTTGCGGTTGACCACCAGCACCTGCGCCGATAGCTCCCGGGACGACTGGCTCATGGACCACCTCGGATGGAATTGCCTGATTGGCCGCGCTAATCCCTCGTAGCGTGCTTCGGCCCAGCGCCGGTCGCCACCGCCTTGTGCAAGGCCATGGTGACCGCCGTAGCGAGATCATCGACCTCCGACGGCAACAACGACCTTACATCAAGGTGTAAAGCCCCGTCGAGCCCTCGGCCGATCACCGGGGGCGTCGCCGCCCGGAGGAGGGCCGCGAGGGGGTCGGGTGCCACCCCGTCGACGCGCACCGCCCAGGAGGGGAGGACCTCCAGGGGGAGGGTTCCTCCGCCGACGCGGGCCTCCGTCGCCGCGAGGGAGAGTCTTACCCCGTCGGGTATTCCTCCTTCGGCGATCTTCGCGAGGGCGGACTCCGCGAGGGCGCGCAGCTCGGCCGGGGTGCGGGCGAGCATGGCCACCGCGGGGACGTCCCGGGCCGCCCGCCCGTCGGCGTGGGCGCGGAGCGTGGCCTCGAGCGCGGCCAGCACCAGCCTTCCCGGGCGCAGCGCCCGCATCAGCGGGTGCCCCCGGAGGCGCGCCACCCACGAGGCGCCGCCCACCACCACGCCCGCCTGCGGTCCTCCGAGGAGCTTGTCGCCGGAGACCATCACCAGGTCGGCCCCGGAGGCCACGCACTCCCGGGACAGGGGCTCCCTCGCGCCCAGACCCAGCGCCCGGGTGTCGCCGCCCGCCCCGCTGCCCAGGTCGACCAGCAGCGGAACACCCCGCGCCCGGGCGATGGCCGCCAGCTCCTCCAGCGTGGGCTGCTCGGTGAAGCCCAGCAGCGCGAAGTTGCTCCGGTGCACCACCAGGATCGCCCCGGTGTCAGGGCCCACCGCCCGCTCGTAGTCCGCCGCGCGGGTCTTGTTGGTGGTGCCGACCTCCACCAGCCGCGCGCCGCACGAGGCGATCACCTCCGGCACCCGGAACCCCCCGCCGATCTCCACCAGCTCGCCCCGGGAGACGATCACCTCCCTCCCTGCCGCGAGGGCCGTCGCCGCGAGCAGCACCGCCGCCGCGCAGTTGTTCACCACCAGCGCGTCGTCGCCGCCGAGCACCGCGTTGGCCAGCGGCGCGACGAGGGCGTCCCGGTGCCCCCGCTCTCCCCGGTCGAGGTCGTACTCCACCGCGGCGTAGCCACGGCACGCCTCGACCACCGCGGCCAGCGCGGGCTCCCCGAGGGGCGCTCTTCCCAGGTTGGTGTGCAGCACCACGCCCGCGGCGTTGATCACCCTCCGAAGCCCCGCCGGTCGGCTCTCGCGTACCTTCCTGGGTAAGCGGGCGAGGGCCTCGGCGCGCAGGGCGTCGCGGTCCGGGGGGAGGGCTCCGGAGAGCAGCTCGGCGCGGAGGGCGTCGAGCACCTCGCGCAGGGCGAGGGCCACCGCGGGGCGGCCCCGCTGCTCGATGAGCTCCCGGGCGGCGTCGGTGGCGAGCACCTCGTGCGCCGGGGGGAGCGCCCTGCGCGCTGCGGAAGGGGGTTGTCGCACGCGACGGTCGTAGCACCGGGGCGAAAGTCCGCGAAGAAAGCTAAAGGGCGGCCGTAGACTCGCGGCGGTGATGAGCTGGCGGACGATGGCGGTCGTGGTCGCGCTCGGGTGCGGGTGCTCCTCGGCCCCGGCGCGCGTTCGGGGGAGCTCCGCAGCGGCCGGGGAGGGGGTGCTGGTGACGGTGCGCAACCGCTCTCGCTTCGACGTGCACGGGCTCTCGCTGCGCTCCGCGGGGCGGCGCTCGTGGGGCGTCGAGCGCCTCGGGTCGGAGCCCCTGCGCGCCGGGCAGGACGCCTCGTTTCGCCTGGAGGGCTGCGCCCCGAGGGAGCTTCGGCTGAGAGACGTGCACGGCGAGGAGTGCGTGCTCCAGGGGGTCGGGGTGTGCGACGAGAGCGACGGCTTCACCCTCACCACCGACGACCTGCTGCGCTGCGAGCGGTGGCACTGAAAGCCGCTCGGCCCATGGTATGACCGCCGCGTGATCGAGAACCCCAATCCCCACGGGATCCCTCGGGTCATCGCCGTCGGCGGGGCCAAGGGGGGCGTCGGGCACTCGCTGGTGGCGGTGAGCGTCGCGACCTTCCTGGCCCAGCTAGGGCGCAAGGTGCTGCTGGTCGACGCCGCGCCGCGCGCCGCCACGCTCGGCGGCTGCTTCGGGGTGGTGCGCGACGCGGGATCGGTCCCGCCGTGGCTGCCCTCTCCCTTCGTCGCCCGCGGGCACGAGACGGTCGTCCCCAACGTCCGGCTGCTGGAGGTGAGCAGCGAGCTCGGGCCCCACCGGGCGAGGGCGTCGAGCGACCCGAGGGCGCTGCTGCGCGCCTCCGAGGCGGACGTCTGCGTGCTCGACCTGGGCGGCGGCGTCTCGCCCCGGGTGGTCGACGGGATGCTCTCCGCCGACGTGATGCTCACCGTGTGCACCCCGGAGCCCGTGGCCGTCGAGGCGGTCTACCGCTTCGTGCGCCACGCCTACGCCCGCCGGATGCGGCGCCGGCTGCTGGAGCTCGGCGACGACGTGGGCCTCGAGCTGCTGAGGGAGCTGCTGGTCGCGGCGGGAGGGCCGCCGGTGCCGGCGCAGCTCGCGCACATGCTGTCGGCGCGCTCCGCGGAGGTCGCCTCGGTGGCCTGGGAGGAGGCCGCCTCGCTGCGGGTGCGCCTGGTGGTGAACCAGTCGCGCTCCAGGGCCGACCTCGACCTGGGAGAGGCCATGGCGCGGGTGGCCGTGAGACCGCTGGTCGGGGCGGTGGAGAGCGTCGGGGGGGTGGAGTTCGACGACGCGGTGTTCATGGCGGCGAGGCGCCGGCGGCCGCTGCTCATCGAGAGCCCCGCGGCGAAGGCCAGCCGCAACCTGGAGCGCATCGCCCGGCGGCTGCTCTCGCCGGAGACGATGCGGCCCGCGGTGATGCCTGGGGAGGCGGGGATGCCCGCGGCGCCCTCGCACTACGAGGTGCTGGCGCTCGATCGAGGGGCCAGCGACGAGGAGGTGCGGCGGGCGTACCGGCGGGCGAGGGAGATCTACGCGGTGGACAGCCTCGCGCTCTCCGGGCTGCTCACCGAGGAGGAGGTGTCGAGCATGGTGGCGCGCATCGAGGAGGCGCGCGACGTGCTGCTCGACCCGTCGCGGCGCAGGCCCTACGACCTGTCCATCGCCCCGTCCGATCCCTTCGCGGGGCACCCGGGGGCGCTGGTGGAGGAGCCCGCGGAGGAGCCCGTCCCCAAGGGGCCGGAGCCGGAGATCACCACGGACACGGAGTACAGCGGGGAGTTCCTTCGGTCGCTGAGGGAGGCGCGGGGCATCGAACTGCGCGACGTGGCCGCCCGCACCCGCATCCCGATGCACCACCTGAAGGCGCTCGAAGAAGAGGATTACAAAGTGCTTCCCCCGGCGGTGTACACCCGAGGCTTCGTGATCGAACTCGCCAAGACCCTGCGCCTCGACCCCGAGTCCGTCGCCCGGAGCTACCTCCGCCGCCTCCGCAAGGCGGTGGCCGCGTGAGCGAGGCGGTCGAGGTGAGCGAAGCGGTCGAGGTGAGCGACCCCGGGAGGGACGCCTTCCCCGCCGGCTACGCGGTGATGCTGCTGGCGGCGGGCTTCGTGATGACGAGGATGTTCCAGCGGGTGACGGTCGACCGCCCGGTGGTCGCCTGGCTGGGCGTGTTCTGCGTGGTGACGGGCGCCCTTCTCGCTCTCGTCGCGACGCAGCGCCTGGTGTGGTCGTCGCGGCTCCCGGTGGTGGTGCGCGCCCTGCGCTCGCTGCTGCTCGCGCCGATGACCGTGTTCGTGGTCGCCGCGATGCTGACCGAGCCCGCGCGTCGCCTCCAGGGCTTCACCATCCTGGGCACCGCGGCGACGCTCCTGCTGGCCTGCGGCGTCGGCGTGGTGCGCTCGCTGATGACCCGTGGCGAGCGCCTCCACGCGGCCCCGCTCGGGCTGCTGCTGGTGGGCGAGCTCTGCGAGCTCTTCGGTCCTCCGTTGCGGCTCGCCTTCCCCACGGGCTCGGTGGCGGCGCACGGCCTCGACCGCCTCGGGGCCTTCGCCGAGGCCGTCGCCTTCGCGGGCGTCGCGCTCGCCGTGGTGGCCGCCGTCGTCAGCGCGGTGCGCAAGGTGGGCGTCGCGAGGATGCTGCCCTTCACGGCGCTCCCCGCGGCCCTCACGCTGGTGACGGTCACGCTGCCGATCAACCTCCCGCGCAGCACCGCGCTCATCGCCCAGCAGGCCTTCGGGGCGCGCTTCGACCTGGTGGGCGGCGCCGTCGTGGCGCACCCGTCGCGGCTGGCGCTGTCGCTGTACACGCTGCTCTTCAGCGGGCTGGTGACCGCCGCGATGCTGTCGCTCTCAACGCAGCGCGAAGACCGGGGCGCGGGGCTGCGCCGGGCTCTGGGCTGGGTGGCGGTGCTCATCGCCGGCTTCGGAGCGCCCACGGCCGCGGGCTCGGTGGACGCGCTGCGGGTGCTGGCGCTCACGCTGGGCGCGCTGCTGCTGGAGGACGCGACCTCGAAGGGGTGAGAGAGGGGCCGAGGCGGGGCTCCCCCGGTACGAGTGCGAGGCCGTCAGCGGGGATATCCCCGGTACGACCGAGAGGCCGTCGGCGAGGATATCCCCGGTACGAGCGCGAGGCCGTCAGCGGGGATATCCCCGGTACGAGCGCGAGGCCGTCAGTACCCCGAGCCAGACCCCGAGCGTGAGCGAGGGGTAGAGCCCACCCAGGCCTTCCCAGCGCGGCCTCGCCCGGAGGGGAGCGACCGACCACGTCCTCCCAGCGCGGCCTCGCCCGGAGGGGAGGGAGCGACCACGTCCTCCCAGTGTCGTCTCCGTCGCGACGAGCGACGTCATCGAGTGGGGAACCGACGAAGAACAGTCCTCGGATTCGGAGCCCGTCCCCAGCGAGGCCGCGCTGGGAGGACGTGGTCGCTCCCTCCCCTCCGGGCGAGGCCGCATTGGGCTCAGGTGGTCGGTCGCTCCCCTCCGGGCGAGGCCGCATCGGGAAGGCCTGGGTGGGCTCTACCCCTCGCTCACGCTCGGGGTCTGGCTCGGGTTACTGACGGCCTCGCGCTCGTACCGTCGGACTCCCCGCCGCCGACCGCGCGCTCGTACCGGGGAACTTCCTACGCCACCCCGATCAGCCGCAGCAGCCCGTAGACCATCGCGACCACGGCCCCGAGCGTCGACAGCACCCCGAGCAGCACGAACACCGTCGCCACCAGCGGGTGCCGGTCGATGGCGTGCATCACCGTGTGCGCCATGCGCTTGGTCCCAGAGATGTGGCACTGGACCTTGATGCGGCCCGCGAGGATGTCCTCGAGGTCGCCCGCCATGTCGCCCGCGTTGGCGAAGCGGTCGGCGGCGTTCGCCGAGACGGCCTTTCGGATGAAGTGCAGGTACTCCATCGGCGCGCCCGTGGCGGCCGCGTCGGCCACCCAGTCGACGATGCTGCGGTCGCCCACCGAGGCCACCGCGGCCAGCACCTCGGTCACGCTGTTCTTGCCGTCGAGGTAGTGGCGCAGGGACACCAGCTCGTGGAAGAGCACCCCCAGGCTGTACACGTCGCTGCGCTCGTCGATGCGGTCGGTCTCTCCGCGCGCCTGCTCCGGGGACATGTAGTGCGGCGTCCCCATGATGGCCCCGTGCTGCGTCTGCAGGCTCGTCGCCCCAGCCCCCACCGCCCCACCAGGGACCTCGTCGGGGAAGACCACCTCCGCGCCCCGCACCGGGCGCGCCAGGCCCCAGTCCATCAGCATCACCTCGCCATAGGGCCCCACCATGATGTTGGCCGGCTTGATGTCGCGGTGGATGATCCCCCGGGCGTGGGCGTACTGCACCGCCCGCAGGATGCCGAGGAAGAGCTGCGCCCTCGCCTCGATGGGGAAGCGCCGCTCCGTGGCCGGGTCGTGCGCCTGGAGCTTCTCGATCACCGACTCGAGGGTCTGGCCCTCGACGTACTTCATCACGAAGTAGTGCTTGCCCTCCTCGTCGATGCCCACGTCGTGCACCGGGACGATGTTGGGGTGCTCCAGGCTCCCGATGGTGCGCACCTCCTGCGCGAAGCGCAGCAGCGCGGAGGTGTTGGCGTGCTCCGGGCGCAGCCGCTTGATGGCCACCCGGCGCTCGATGTCGTGGTCGCGGGCGAGGCTGACCTCCCCCATGCCGCCCTCTCCCAGCGACTGGAGCCGCTCGTACCGGAGCTGACCCTCGCGAAACACCGCGCCGCCGTCCCAGGTGGGCAGCACCGTCGAGCGCGATCGCCCGGGGGAGATCTGCGCGTAGGAGAAGCGCGCGTCCTCCGCGGCCATCGTCGCGTCGGCGTCGAAGCTCGAGTGCTCCGGCAGGCGCACCGCCTCCGTCGGACCATCGTCGGCCAGGGTGTTGGCGGTGGCCGGAGGATCGACCAGCGTGTCGAACTTGCGCGGCGAAGGGGACGGGTTCTCGAAGGCCAGGGTACGGGCCATGTGCTTGCTCCCTACGGTCGTCTCCAGGCGAAGGCTACGCGCTCCGGCCGGGGTCGGTGACATCGCGGCCAGAGAAAGTCGCCCGGAGGTGACGAGGGTCGGGCGGAGGGCGGCGGGCTCTTACACCCCGTAGTACTCGTGGGCCTTGCGGCGCAGGTGCGCCAGCAGCGGCTCGACGGAGGGCGGGGCGCCGGTCGCGAGGGTGATGAGCTCCTGCGGCAGGTAGCGCTGTCCGTGGCGGTGAACCTTCTCCCGCAGCCACTCCCGCAGCGGCGCGAACTCCCCGCGGGCGAAGGACGCGTCGAGGTCGCCGAGGTCTCTGCCCGCCGCCTCGAAGAGCTGCGCGGAGAAGAGGTTGCCCAGGGTATACGTGGGGAAGTAACCGAGCGAGCCGCCGCTCCAGTGCACGTCCTGCAGGCACCCGCGGCCCTCGGTGGAGGGGCGCACCCCGAGCAGGCCGTGCAGCCTGTCGCTCCACGCCGCGGGCACGTCGTCGGCCTTGAGGGCGCCGGTCATCAGCGCCTGCTCCAGCTCGAAGCGCAGCAGGATGTGGAGGTTGTACGTGGCCTCGTCGGCCTCGACGCGAATCTCCGACGGGCGGATGCCGTTCACCGCCGCCACGAAGTCGTCCTCGCTCACGCCGGCGAGCGCCGCGGGGAAGGCCCGCTGCGCCTTCGGGTAGAAGAAGCGCCAGAACGACCGCGAGCGGCCGACGAGGTTCTCCCAGAAGCGCGACTGCGACTCGTGCACGCCCAGCGAGGCGGCCTCGCCGAGGGGGGTGCCGTAGCGCTCGACCGGGAGGCCCTGCTCGTAGAGGGCGTGCCCGGTCTCGTGCAGCACCCCGAAGAAGGCGTCGCTGAAGCGGTTGGCGTGGTAGCGCGTGGTGATGCGAGAGTCGCCCGGCCCCAGGGAGATGGAGAAGGGGTGCACGCTCACGTCGAGGCGCCCTCGCTCGAAGTCGTAGCCCAGCGCCCTGGCGGCCTCGCGCCCGAGGGCCTCCTGCGCGTCGACGTCGAAGTCCCTCGCCAGGATCTCCGACGGAACCTTCCGTCCCGACGACATCACCTTCCCCACGAGCTCGACCAGCGGCGCCCGGAGCGCGCCGAAGATCTCCTCGAGGTGCGCGGTGGTCTCGCCCGGCTCGAACTCGTCCACCAGCACGTCGTAGGCCGCCTGAGCCGGCTTCGCGAGGCAGGCCGCCTGCTGCTGCTTCAGCGCGACGATCTTCGTGAGCCACGGGGCGAACCTCGCCGGGTCGTTGTGCTTGCGGGCGTCGACCCAGGCGTGGTGGGCGTGCGCGGTGGTGCGGGTGATCTCCTCCACCAGCGATCCGGGGAGCTTCACCGCCCGGTCGTAGGCCCGCCTCGCCTGGCGCAGCACCGCCCTGGGCTCGCTGCCCTCCGGCGCCGCGGACTGCTCGACCTCGGCCTCGGAGAGCGCCTCGCCGAACTCCGCGGAGGTCTGCCGGGTGTGCGCCGTGCGGGCCAGCCAGGCCTTCTGCTCGGCGCGGTGCGAGGCCCCGCCGGGGGGCATCATCACCTGCTCGTCCCACTCGACGACGAAGAACACCGAGTTCACCAGCGCCACCTCTCGCAGCGCGGACAGGAGGCGGTCGTATCGTTCGGTCATGCGCGGTCCTCTCTCAGCTCCCGTAATGGAAGGGGGGGCGGAGTGAATACCAGATGGCGGGCCCTCCCGGCGCCGTTGACCCGCGCTCGTGCGCTGCGGGATCTTTCCTCCCGATGAACCTCTCCGCGCAGTCCGAGTGGCTCCGCCGCGTCGAGGCGGAGTACCGCTCGTCGGTGATCACCCAGCGCCTCACGCTCTGGCTCACCCAGGCCGGGGCCTCGCCCGACCTGCTCCACGCCGGCCTTCGCATCGCCGCCGACGAGCTCGACCACGCCGAGCTCTCCATGGCCGTACACCGCGCGGCCGGGGGAAGCGCCACCCCGCAGCTCGACCGCGCCTCGCTGGAGCACCCGATCCGCTCGGGCGACCCGCTGGAGTGGGACATCGTACGGCTGGGCGTGGACGTATTCTGTCTGGGCGAGACCGTCGCGGTGCCGCTCTTCCGGTACCTCCGCGAGGGCTGCGAGGAGCCCGCTGCGAAGGCCGCGCTCCAGCGCATCCTGCGCGACGAGGTGCGCCACCGCGACTTCGGCTGGACCCTCCTCGACGCCATGCTCGACGGTCCCCTCGCGCCGGAGCTTCGGGCGCTGGTGGTGCGCGAGCTGCCGGGGTGGTTCGGGCGCATCCGGGCCAGCTATGCCCCGGCCTTCGCCGCGGCGCAGACGGCGCTCTCCGACGACGACCGCCGCTGGGGCCTGATGCCCGCCGCCCGCTACGTCGAGGTGGTGGCGAAGACCCTCTCGCGCGACTGGGTGCCGCGCTTCCGCGAGCGGGGCATCGACGCCCGCGCCGCCTGGGATCGCGCTGCCACGTCCTAGCGCTCCGGCCGTGCGGTCTGCTACGTCCCCGCCCACTTATGCGCGTCATGAAGTTCGGCGGGACCTCCGTCGGTGATCCCACCCGCATCGCCAACCTCTGCGACATCGTGAGCCACTCGCTGCAGCGCCGACCCGTGGTGGTCGTCAGCGCGGCCTCGAAGGTCACGGACATGCTCCTCACCGCGGCGCGCCACGCGAAGGACGGCCGGGTCGACCCGTCGCCCATCGAGTCGCGGGTCACGGCCCTGCTCTCGGCCTTCGACCTCGATCCCTCCCTGGTGCACCGGGAGTTCGTCGGGCTGCGCGAGTCGCTGGAGGCCATCGCCGCGAGGGCGGAGGCCACGCCCGAGCTGCTCGACGCCGTGGCCTCCTACGGAGAGCGCATCTCCGTGAGGAGCACCGCGGCGATCCTTCGCAAGCGGGGGGTCGACGCGGTGCACGCCGACGCCTTCGACCTGGGGATGCTCACGGACGCCAACTTCGGCGGCGCCGAGCCGCTGCTGGAGAGCGCCGACCTGCTGAGGGCGGGCGTCGCGGCGCTGGTGGAGCAGGGGAAGGTCCCGGTGGTGACGGGCTTCATCGGGCGCACCCTCGACGGGCGGGTGACCACCCTCGGCCGGGGCGGCAGCGACTACTCCGCGGCCATCCTCGGCGCGGCCATCCACGCCGACGAGATCGAGATCTGGACCGACGTGCCCGGCGTGATGTCCGCCGACCCGAGGGTGGCGCCGGACGCTCGGACCATCCCCGTGCTGTCCTTCCACGAGGCCGCCGAGCTTGCGTACTTCGGCGCCAAGGTGCTGCACCCCAAGACCATCCACCCCGCGGTGAAGCGGGGCATTCCCGTGCGGGTGAAGAACACCTTCGAGCCCGATCACCCCGGCACGGTGATCACCGCCGAGGGCGACCGCGACGCGCGGGGCGTGAGGGCGCTCGCGCACAAGCGGGGCATCCGGAGCGTCAACGTGGTGTCCACCCGGATGCTCCTGGCGCACGGGTTTCTCGCGAAGATCTTCGAGGTGTTCGCGAGGCATCGGGTGGTGGTCGACCTGGTGAGCACCAGCGAGGTCTCGGTGAGCTGCACCGTCGACAAGGACGACGGCCTCGACGGCGCCGTCCGGGAGCTTCGCACCTACGGCGACGTGACCGTCACCAACGACCTCGCGCTGGTGTGCGTCATCGCCGCGGGCCTGCTCGAAGACCCGAAGCCCTGCGCCCGCGTCTTCGCGGTGCTGGCCGAGGAGAACATCCCCGCGCAGCTCCTCTCCATGGGCGCGAGCGCCATCAACCTCAGCCTGCTGGTCCCCGATGCGCACGCCGAGCGCGCGGTGAAGGCCCTGCACCGCGCCCTCTTCTCGGAACACCCATGAACACCCCCCCCTGGCACTCCTGGCTCGGCCCCCGCCGCGCCCGCCGCCTCAGCGAGCGCTTCGGCACCCCCCTCTACGTCTACTCGGCCCCGGTGCTGCGCAACCGCTGCCGCGCCCTGCTCCGGGCCTTCCCCGGCGTCGGGCTGCGCTACGCCATGAAGGCCAACAGCAACCCCACGCTGCTCCGCATGGTGCGCTCCATGGGCCTCGGGGTGGACACGGTCTCGCCCTGGGAGGTGCAGCTCGCGCTCGAGTGCGGCTTCCGCAAGGCCGAGCTGATCTACTCGGGCAACAACCCCAGCGACGACGACCTGCGCGCCGTGCACCGCGCGGGGGTGCTCATCAACCTCGACTCCCTCTCGTCGCTGCACCGCTACGGCCGGATGTTTCGCGGGGCGCGCGTCTCGCTGCGGGTCAACCTGGAGGTCGGCGGAGGGCACCACCCTCACGTCATCACCTCCGGGCCCGACAGCAAGTTCGGCCTCGCGCCGGAGGATCTCCCCGAAGCCAAGGCCATCGCGGCGCGCCACGGGATGCGCATCGTCGGGCTGCACCAGCACATCGGGTCGGGCATCTTCGACCCGCAGCTCTTCCTCGACGCGCTCGACCCGCTGCTGGCCTTCAGCGAGGCGCTGCCCGACCTGGAGGTGCTCGACGCGGGCGGTGGCTTCGGCGTCCCGTACCGTCCCGAGGAGAGCCCCCTCGACCTCGCGGCCCTCGGATCGCGGGTGACGACCCGCTTCCGCGCGATGCAGAAGGGGCGCAAGAAGCCGCTGCAATTCCTGCTGGAACCCGGGCGCTACGTGGTGGCCGAGGCGGGGGCGCTGCTCACCCAGGTGACCACGCTCAAGCGCACCCGCGACCGGGTGTTCATCGGCGTCGACTCGGGGATGCACCACCTCATCCGGCCGGCGCTCTACCAGTCGTATCACCCGGTGAGCATGGTCCCGGAGCGCGACGGGGCGGCGCTGCGGAGCTTCATCGTGGGGCCCATCTGCGAGAGCGGCGACGTGCTCGCCGAGGAGCGGATGATCCCGATGCCCGAGGAGGGCGACCTCGCCATCGTGGGCAACGCCGGGGCGTATGGGTTCGCGATGGCGTCGCACTACAACCTCCGGGCGCGACCCGCGGAGGTGCTCATCGACAACGGCAAGGTGACGGTGATTCGAGCGAGGGAGAGCTACCGCGACGTGATCCGCCGGCGCGACCTTCGGGCGAAGCGGTAAGGGGCCGCCGTCGCCGCCACCCGCCGCCATGGCGGCGGCGACACATCACCCACAAGAGTCCCTTAAAATACAGGGGTTCCGTGACGGCACGGGCGCTGCGAAGGGGTGGTATCGTGAGCGACATGGCGACGAGGGCGAGCGGCGGCGTGGACGTGGTGTTCGAGGCCCCGCGGTGGTCCGAGCGGTGGGTGCTCGAGGACGGCGTGACCATGCCCGAGAGCGATCCGCACCGGCTGACCTGCGAGCTGCTGGAGGACGTGCTGCGCACCTGGGTGAGGCGCTCGGCGCGTGATGCGCGGGTGTTCGGCAACATCGCGCTGCGTTGGGCGGAGGAGCACCCCCGGGTCGGCGTCGACCCGGACGTGTGCCTGGTGGAGCCGGCGCCGCCGGGCCCTGAGGTGCGCAGCGTGCTGACCTGGGTCGAGGGTCACCGACCGCCGACCGTCGCCGCGGAGGTGGTGAGCCGCGACACCGCGCGCAAGGACTACCAGGAGGGCCCGGCGAAGTACGCCGCCAGCGGCACCGGGGAGCTGTGGATCTTCGACCCCGAGCGCCGCGGTCGAGGGGTGACGGGCGAGCCATGGGTGCTGCAGGTGTGGCGGCGCACGCGGTCCGGGGAGTTCAGGCGGGAGCACGCGGGCGACGGACCGGCGTACTCCGAGTCGCTGGGCGCGTGGCTCGTGGTGACCGACGACGGAACGCGACTGCGGATCGCGGACGACGAGGGCGGAGAGCGGCTCTGGCCGACGGAGGCCGAGGCGGAGCGCGCGAGGGCCGAGGCGGAGAAGCACCGTGCGGACGCGCTCGCCGCGCAGGTCGAGGCGCTCACCGCGCAGCTCGAGGCGTTCAAGGGGCGATAGCCTCCCGGAGCAGGCGCCGGCTCCTACCGCCCCTCCGCCGCCCGAAGAAAGCCCTCCATCCGGGTCAGGTCGTCCCCCCAGAGCCCGTTCGCCCTGAGCCACGCGAGCTGCGCCCTCGCCTCCGGGAAGCGCCTCCTCGCCATCAGGTAGTCGACGTAGAACCGCCGCGCCTCCCTCGACGCCGGGCCCTCCATCGCCGTCACCCGCGCGAAGGCCCGCTCGGCCTCAGCGTCCCTGCGCTGGAAGGCCAGCAGCCGCCCGTAGAGCCCATAGGGCTCGGCCCACTCCGGCGCGTTGCGCACCGCCACCGAGACGTGCGCGAAGGCCTCCGCCAGCCGCTCCTCGCGGAAGCGGAAGCGCGCCACGAAGTACCGCATCCGAGCGCTCTCCGGCTGCACCGCGACCGCGCTCTCGAAGAGCCGCTCGGAGGTGCTCCAGTCGACGTTGCGCCGCACCGTCACCGCCGACCACAGCGCCAGCACCACCGCCGCCGCAGGGACCACCGCCCTCGACCGCCCCCTCGCCGCCCTCACCGCCGCGCCCAGCAGCACGAAGGCCCCTCCCGCACCGAGGTACCACCAGCGCTCCGCGAAGGCCGCGGGCAGCACCTTCGGCACGTTGGAGTACACCCCCGCGGTGACCAGCACCCACGCGCAGGCTTCGGTCACCAGCGGATCGCTCCGCCACGAGCGCACCGCCAGCCCACCGAGCCCGGCGACCGCCGCCGCGCCAAGGAGGGTGTCGCCGTCGAGGGCCATCACCGGGCGCACCACCGCGGCGCCGTAGTCCGCGCAGAGGTCGAGCGGCGCCACCAGCATCCGCGCCACCAGCCCGACGAAGTGCAGCGCCCAGCTCGCCCGCACCCCGAGCGAGGCATCCCTCAGCGGGTTGGAGAGCAGGTCGGGCACCAGCGTCGCCGCGCTCCCCAGGGCGGCCGTGCGAAGCGCCGTCGCGGCCCCGAGGGCGAGCGCATACCCGGCATAGCGGGCGCCCTTCTCGGCGCGGGTGCTCTCCGTCCCCAGCAGGTCGCGCAGCGCCAGCAGCGGCAGCACCACCACCACGGACTCCTTGCAGAGCAGCCCCGCGGCGAGGGCGAGCGGCCCGGCGAGGGTGGCCCCGAGCCCCCTTCGGGCGTGCCAGCCGTAGGCCGCGAGCACGGCCAGCGCGCCCGCGAGGTCGGAGCGGTTGGTGATGCACGAGGCCGCGTCGGTGTGCAGCGGGTGCACCGCGAAGGCGAGGCCCGCGACCAGCGCCGCCACCGGGTCGAGCAGGCGCCTCGCGAGCACCCGGAAGAACACCACGCTCGCGGCGGCGTGGAGGGCGATGTTGGTGAGGTGGAAGCTCCAGGGGCGCCACCCCCCGACGAGGCGGTCGAGCGCGAAGGAGAGCGTGAGCAGCGGGCGGTAGGTGTGCACCGACCACGAGGCCCCGCTGGGGAAGCCCCAGATGTCGGTGGTGAAGACCCGGGCCAGGGAGAAGGGCTCGCGCAGCACCGGGTTGGCGGTGACCACCGTGGTGTCGTCGTAGACGAAGTCGCCGCCGAGGGTGTTGGCGTAGACCGCCACCGCCGCCAGCAGCACCCACCAGGCAGGGTCGATGCGACGGAGCGAGGCCGGGGTCACCGCCGCCAGGTGCGGCCCGCGGGGCCGGACTTGAGCCCGCGCTGCTCCAGCACGAGCGAGCGGTAGGTGGTCCCACGCTCCTTGGGGAGGAGCTTGTAGAGCACCATGCCCGCGGCCTCGGCGTCGTCGGTGGCGCGGTGGGCGTTGGAGAGGTCGACCCCGAGGCGGGTCGAGACCTCGCCGAGCTTGAAGCCCTTTACCCCGGTCTGTAAGGCCCTGGCCCAGACCAGCGGGTCGAGCCACTCGGTGCCTCGAAGGGCGGGCGGCGTGGCGGTGGTCTTGGTCACCTCCACCCCGGCGCGCACCAGCTCGGCGCGGATGAACCCCCGGTCGAAGCCCGCGTTGTAGGCCAGCGGGATGCGCCCCTGGAGAAGCTCCAGGATCTTCGGGGCGAGCTGCTCGAAGGTGGGCTGCCCCTTCACCTGGGCGTCGGTGATGCCGTGCACCGCGGCCGCGTCCGCGGGGATCGGGATGCCCGGGTTCACCAGCATCCCGTAGCGGCCCTCCACCACGCCGTCGCGGAAGTGCACCACCGCGATCTCCACGATGCGGTCGCCGCGGCCCGGGTCTCGCCCGGTGGTCTCTGTGTCGATCGCCGCCATCGGCAGCGTGTGCCACGGGGCGTCGGGGTCGAGCTCCTCCGCGAGGCCGAGCTGCGCAGGCGGCGCCGTCCGGAGGAAGGGCATGATCCCCGGGTATGGCAGCCCCGTGGGGAAGCATGAGTTCACCTTCGATCCGTGCGCCATAGGGTTGCCATCGCAGCACGTCGCGGCGCCCGCTGCCAACTTGCGCGCGCCCCGATTGACGTCCGAGCCCGGGGCTACCACCGTAGGCCGCCCCGATGGTTCCGCTGTCCGGCCCGCTGCTCGCACGCCTCGAAGCGCTCTCGCCCGAAGCCCTCGTCGCGATCACCGCCCCCTCCGACGCGACCACCGCCGTGGCTCCTTCGCTGCACTGGTCCGCCGACGAGGACGGCACCACCGAGGCCTGGGGCGCCGCGGTCTCCCTCGACGGAGAGCACCTCGACGCGCTCGCCCCGAGGGTGCGCTCGACCCTCTCGTCGCTCACCGCGCTCAGCGACCACGACGACGCGCCCGCGCCACGGATGTTCGGCGGCCAGTGCTTCGACCCGGCCCGCTCCCACGCCCACGACCCGGCCTGGGGCGGAGCTCCCCGCGCGCTGATGGTGCTCCCCGCCTGGAGCCGCATCGCTCTCGGCCATCGCTCGTGGCTCCAGTGGGTCGGCCCCGCCTCCGCCGCCCGCTCGCTCGACTGGACCTTACCCGCCGGTGTAAGCGCCCCCGCCGCCCCTGCCGCAGCGCGCGCGCCCGATCCCGAGGCGCAGCCCCGCTGGGAGGCGCTGGTGCGCGCCGCCCTCGACGCGATGGCCGACGGCGCCATCGACAAGCTGGTGGGGGCCCGCCGGGTGCGATGGTCCCGCCCGGGGGGATGGTCCCTCGGGGAGGTGCTCTCCCGGCTCCCGGCGCAGGACGGGGCCCGCTTCGCCATGCGCCTCGCGCCCGATGTGGTCTTCGTCGGAGCGACGCCCGAGCGCCTCGTCCTTCGCCGCGGCGACACCGTGGAGGTCGACGCGCTCGCCGGCAGCATCCCCCGCGGCGCCGACGACCCCGCCGCCATCGCCTCCCTCCTCGCCAGCGCCAAGGACCGTCACGAGCACGCCCTCGTCGTCACCTTCATCGCCGACGCGCTGCGCGCCCTCGGTCTCCCGGTCTCCCACGCCGAGCTCCCCTCGGTGCGCTCGCTCCCCTCGGTGCACCACCTCTGGACGCCCATCCGCGCGCGCGCTCTCAAGGCCCCCGACGCGCTCACGCTCGCCTCGGCGCTGCACCCCACGCCCGCCGTCGCGGGCGCTCCCCGCGCCGACGCCCTGCGCTGGATCGCCCGCCACGAGCCCGACCCCCGCGGCTGGTACGCCGGGACGCTGGGCTGGTGCGACGCCCGCGGTGACGGGCGCTTCGTGGTGGCGCTGCGCTCGGCGGTGATCCACGGAGACGAGGCCTGGGCCTACGTGGGGGCGGGGCTGGTTCCTGGCTCTGACCCCTCGGCCGAGTGGCGCGAGACCGAGGCCAAGCTCCGCACGGCGCGCGTCGCCCTCGAAGGACCCCCATGACCCCTCCGCCCTCCGACCTTCACAGCGCCTGGGCGCGGTGGCTCCTCAGCGCCCTCGCGGACTCCGGCCTTCGCGACGTGATCATCTCCCCCGGATCGCGCTCCACCCCGCTGGCGCTGGCCGCCGCGGAGTGCCCGCGGGTGCGCTGCCTTCCCGTCGTCGACGAGCGCGTCGCGGCCTTCGTGGCGCTCGGCCAGGCGCGCATCACCGGTCTCCCCTCGATGCTCCTCTGCACCTCCGGAACCGCCGGGGCCCACTACCTCCCGGCCCTCATCGAGGCCTCGCAGGCCTTCCTCCCCGTGCTGGTGGTCACCGCCGATCGCCCGTGGGAGGCCTACGACTGCGCCTCGCCGCAGACCATCGACCAGACCGACCTCTTCGGCCGCGCGGTGCGCCACCGCGCCGAGCTCGGGCTGCCCGACGCCTCCCCCGAGGCCCTCGCCGCCGTCGGCCGCATCGCCGCCCAGTGCCTCTCGCTCACCCGCTCCCCCACGCCCGGCCCGGTGCACCTCAACGCCCGCTTCCGCAAGCCGCTCGAGCCCGTGGAGGTCGCCGCCCCGGAGCCCTGGTCCGCCGAGCTCTCCCGGCGGGTGACCCTCGGCGCGCCCAGGGCGTTTACCCCGGAGTGTATTCCGTCCTCCGAGGGGGTCGCCGCGCTCACCGACAGCCTCGCCCACGCGAGCCGTCCGCTCTTCGTGTGCGGCCCGACGCTCACCTGGGGGCGCACCGCCCACGAGGCCCTCTTCGCGCTGGCCGCGGCGGTGGGAGCGCCCGTGGTGGCCGAGTCGTCGAGCGGCTACCGCCACGTGGGGTCGACCGGCGCGGCGACGGTGTGCCCGGGCGTCGAGCTCGCGGCCCGCAGCGCGTCGTGGCGCGAGAGGCACCGCCCCGACCTGGTGGTCTCCTGGTCGCTGCCTCCCACCTCCCCCTCGCTCACCGCATGGATCACCCACCCCGCGGTGGAGCGCTGGGTGGTGGCCCCGCACGGCTGGCCCGACCCGGCGGGGGACGCGAAGGCGGTGCTGTGGGGCGATCCGGAGGCGGTGGCGCACGCGGTGCGGCTGGCGCTCGGGGCGCGGTCTGTGGGCGCGGAGCCGTCGTGGTCGCGGTCGCTGCGGTCGGCCGACGCGCAGGCGTGGTCGGCGGTGAGGGCGGAGACCTTCGGCGAGGCGCTGGACGAGCTCACGGTGGCGCAGTCGCTCCTCGACGCGCTGCCTTCGGGGGCGTGCCTCGTGGCGGGCAACAGCATGCCGGTGCGCGACCTGGAGATGGCCTCGCCGTGGCGCTCGCTGAGGGTGCTGCACCAGCGGGGAGGCAGCGGCATCGACGGGCTGATCGCGGGCGCCCTCGGGGCGAGGACGAAGCTCGGGGCCGCGGAGCCGGTGGCGGTGCTGCTGGGCGACGTGAGCGCGGCGCACGACCTCGGGGGACTGAGCGCGGCGCAGGAGCTCGATGGGGCGCTGGTGGTGCTGCTGGTGCAGAACGGCGGCGGCCGCATCTTCGCGGAGCTCCCGCTGGGCAGGACGGCCCCGCCGGGGAGCGAGCGGGCGGCGGCCTTCGGGCGGTTCTTTCTTACGCCGCAGGGTATTCGCTGGGCGGAGGCGTCGGGGGCCTTCGGTCACCGCTACGCGCGGGTGGAGACGCCCTCGGCGCTGGCGGCGGCGCTCGACGAGGCGCTGGCGACCGACGGGGTGACGGTGATCGAGGCGGTGGTGGAGCCCGAGGACGCAGGCGCCCGGAGGCAGCGGGTGAGGGCGAGGGTCGAGCGGGGGCTCGCGGAGTGATCGGCTGGCTGCACGGCTTCCTCGGGGCGCCGGCGCAGTGGGAGCGGGTGCGGTCGGAGGGCGAGGCGTGGTGGATGCCTGGCCACGGGCCGGAGCCGCGGGTGCTGCCGGGCGCGGGCTTCGACGAGGTGGTCGACGCGTTGGCGCCGTGGACAACGGGTCGGCGGGTGCTGGTGGGCTACTCGCTGGGGGCGCGGCTGGCGCTCTCGCTGGCGCTGCGCCACCCGGGTGAGCTTCGGGCGGTGGTGCTGGTGGGAGGGACGCCCGGCATCGAGGACGAGAGCGATCGGGCGGCGCGGGCGGCGGCGGACGACGCGCTGGCGGAGAGCATCGAGCGCGGGGGCCTGGAGGCCTTCGTGGAGAGGTGGGAGGCGCTGCCGCTGTTCGCGACGCAGCGGGAGCTGGCCCCGGAGGCGCTGGCGGCGCAGCGGTCGTGGCGGACGGGGCACCGGCCCGAGGCGATCGCGTGGGCGCTCTCGACGCTGAGCACGGGGAGGATGCCGCCGCTGTGGGAGCGCTTGGCGACGGCGCCCTTCACGGTGCACGCGGTGACCGGAGAGCGCGACGAGAAGTTCACCCGCATCGCGGAGGAGATGGTGCGCAGGGGCGAGGGGAGGGTGGTGCACCATCGGGTCGAGGGGGTCGGGCACAACGTGGTGCTCGAAGACCCGGCGGCGGTGGCGCGGGTGGTAGGAGTGACCGGGTGGGCGGGTGGCCCGATCCGATCGCCTCGGCGGGACGAGCAAGAGTACCTGCTGCGCAAGTTGGTGAGCGCCGACCAGGCGTGGGAGCGAAGTGAAATCCTGAAGGCCATCAAGGGCTGTTTCTCGAACGGTCCTCGACGGGTTTATCACTTCGATTTCAACCTCTTCGACGTCACGCTCGACGTGGATGCAGGCGCGGCGGTCATCGAAGGCATCTTCGTCTCCCCTGACGGTGCGCTGCGGATGAGCGTGATGGAGCTGGCGAGCATTCTCCTCGGACGGAGGGTCGGCCGACTGGAAGAGGTGATGGCAACACTGGCTGAGTGCGATCGGGCAGCGGTCATCTACGCGGTCGAGCCGTGGACGCCCGGGTCGCCGGCGCTCATCGCGCGGGCGTCGATCGACGGGAGCGAGCCCGACGAGGCGAGGGCAATCGGTGCGTCGCGGTTCATGGGCGTAGCGGAGGCGATGGGCAGAGCGGCGCCGCAGCATGGTTCGTCGGGGTGAACGGTAGACCCCGCTGGAGTGGCAACCGGTGATCAGTCGTCGCGGCGGGAGAGCCAGGCGTCGAGCGCAGCGGCGTCGAGCCCGAAGACCTCGTCGAGCACCCGATCGCCCCGGAGCATCAAGCGCCGCCGTAGAACAGCGTCCTCGTCCACGGTGAGCGTGCGCCCGAGGGTCCGCTCGACGTAGCGCCCGAGCGCGAGGTGGGCGCCTTCGGTGCGGCCCTCTGTACGGCCCTTGGAGAGGCCCTCCAGGATGCCCTTGGTGAGGCCCTCGGTGAGGCCCTCGATGCGGGCCGCGCGCTTCATCTCCTCTACGAGTGGAAAGCCCTTCATCGCCTCTTCCTCTTCTGCTTCACCCGGCGTCTGTACGCCGCGCACTCGCCGCTCGATGTGACGTTCTACCATTCGCAGCAGCAGCGCGTCGCGCACCTCTCCGGGTGGCGACTCTCGCAGCGCCGCCACCGATCGCCGGAGGGTCTTCCCCGCGCCCATCAGTCGAAGCGGGAGCGTGTCCTGCGTCTCCGGCAGCTCGGAGAGCACCACCAGGGATACCGGCATCGCCTCCCCCAGATCGTAGATCCCACGTTCCCACCCTTCGGTGGGCGTCGCGCGGAAGGCCCGCAGCGCGGCGTCGGGCCGTCCCCCACACAGCAACCACGCGCGCTCCGCCGGGGAGCGATTCGCGAGCTCGCGGGCGTGGCGATGGTTGAGCAGCTTGCGGAGACACGCGGTGACCTCCGCGACGTCGGGCGCCTCGTGGAAGGCCTCGAAGAAGCAGCTCCGGTCGCTCATCCGACCCAGCAGACCCAGCGCTCGCCGAGCCTCGTCGTGCTCAGGGTCGGGCTCGAAGTAGACGTCCACCCGCTGCGTCGCCAGCGAGGGCACCTCGGCCTCCGTCTCGACGCGCCCCCGCGCCGATAGCAGAAGGTCGAGGATCTCCTTGGCGAGCTGATCGAAGGACGGCGACACACGGCCCGCCAGAGCGCGCGGCGTGCCGGTCGAGATCCGTCGATGAAACCAGCGCGCGAAGGGGTGGCGGCAGGTGGCGGCGAGGGTGGCGGCGGACACCCCGACACATTCAATGGGTGCCCGTCCGGCGGCAACGCAGGCAGGATGCGCCCATGAACGCGCGATCGGATCGGTGGCGGCTCGCCTGCTCTGTGCTCCTGATTTCAGGCTGTGGCCTGGGTGCTTCCGTGGTGGGCGGACCCACCGACGCCGGAGTCAGCGACCTCGGAGCGGACGTCCGCGCCGACGCGGGCTCCCTCGACGCGGGCTCCCTCGACGCGGGCCCCCTCGACGCACCTCGCACCGACGCGCCCGACGTCGGGCCGGCGCGCTGCCAGCGCAACGAGGAGTGCCGCGACAACGAGTTCGGCTTCACCGTGTGCGACCTCCCCAGCGGGCGATGCGTGGCCTGCTCGCCCACCGCCGACACCTGCCCCGCGGGGCAGTTCTGCGACGGCGCCACCTTCCGCTGCTCGCCCGGCTGCCGCAACGACGAGGGCTGCGCGGCCTCCGTCGTCGTCGACGGCGGCGTCTCCCGGGCGGACGGCGGCGTCTCCACCCTGCGCTGCGAGGTGCCCACCCGTCGCTGCGTCGAGTGCGTCACCGACGCCCACTGCCCCGCCGGGCTCGTGTGCTCGGGCAACCGGTGCGTCGCCGGCTGCAACGCCTCGCAGCCCTGCCCTTCGGGCCTCGCCTGCTGCGACAGCGCCTGCGTCAACCCGCAGGACAACACCGCCCACTGCGGCGGCTGCGGGATGACCTGCGTGGTCGCCAACGGCGCGCCCCGATGCTCCATGGGAGCCTGCGCGGTGGGCTCGTGCACCGGGTCCTTCGGCGACTGCGACATGAGCGCGGCCAACGGCTGCGAGACCAACACCGCGACGACCGCCGCCCACTGCGGCGCCTGCGGCCGCGCCTGCGCCAGGCCCCCCAACACCACCGCGCGCTGCACCGAGGGCGCCTGCGCCTACGACTGCAACGAGGGCTTCGCGGACTGCGACGGCGTCGCGGCCAACGGCTGCGAGGTCGACACCCGCACCGCCGCCGCGCACTGCGGCCGCTGCGACAACGCCTGCGTCACCGCGGGCGGCACCGCGGCCTGCGTCGCCGGAGCGTGTACCGTGGGCGCCTGCAACACGGGCTTCGCGGACTGCGACGGCATGGCCGCCAACGGCTGCGAGGTCGACACCCGGGTGACGCTGTCGAGCTGCGGGACGTGCGGCAACGCCTGCCCGGCGCGCGCCAACGCCACGCCGACCTGCGCCGCGGGCGCCTGCGGAATCGCGTGCAACACCGGCTTCGGCAACTGCAACGGCGTCGCGGCCGACGGCTGCGAGGTCGACACCCGCGGCAGCCTTACCCACTGCGGTATGTGCGGCAACGCCTGCCCGGCGAGGGCCAACGCCACGCCGACCTGCGCCGCGGGCGCCTGCGGGTTCGCCTGCAACACGGGCTTCGCCGACTGCAACGGCATCGCGGCCGACGGCTGCGAGGTGAACCTCGCCGTCGACGCCGGTCACTGCGGCTCGTGCGCCATCGCCTGCCCGGCGGGGGCGACCTGCACGGCGGGGACCTGCTCCTGCCCGCTCGGGACGAGCTCCTGCGCGGGGGCGTGCGTCAACCTCACCAGCGACAGCCGCAACTGCGGCGCCTGCGGAGCCGTCTGCGCCGCGGGTCAGGTCTGCCGCACGGGCACCTGCCAGGCCACCTGCGCCAGCGGCAGCACGCTCTGCGGGACCCAGTGCGTCACCCTCGGCGACAACCCCCTCCACTGCGGCGCCTGCAACAACCGATGCCCGGCGGACAGCACCTGCGCCAGCGGGGTGTGCGTCCCGGTGGTGACCGTCGACCCCATCGGCTGCGCCGACGGCACCCGCGAGGCCTTCGCCGACCGCGCTCGCTTCCCTCGCATCGCGGGCTGCTCGGGCGCGTGGTCCCTCCCTGGGATCTTCCCCGCCATCCCCGCCTCCTCGCTCCCCGCCTGCGCGACGCTGGGCAACAGCTCGACCAGCGCTCCGGCCAACGGCGCGGGCTGCGCGTCGTCCAACCTCTGCGCCCGCGGCTGGCACATCTGCAACGGCGGCGAGGTCACCCCCCGCACCGGCGCGTCGGGCTGCGCCGCGGAGACGGCCTACCCCGCCGCGTCGTTCTTCGCGGCGGCGGTCTCGGGCACCGGCTGCGGCATCTGCGCGCTGCGCTCGGGCACCCTCACCGGATCGAGCTGCACCTCGCTGTCGTGCGCCACCAACTGCCGCGAGAGCGGCGACCTCAACAACGACTTCTTCGGCTGCGGGACGCTCGGCGCCGCGGTCGGTGGCGCCTGCGACGGGCTCAACCGCTTCTCGAACAACGACTGCGGCGCCCTCGGCGCCCCGTGGATCTGCGGCGGGAGCGTCCAGGAGAGCCGCACCGTGGTGAAGACCTCCTCCGCCGCCGGCGGGGTCCTCTGCTGCCGCGACTGACCCCCCGCTCCCGCCCTCAGCTCACCAGGGTACGTGCACCGCCGGCGTCGGCGGTGCGCAGCCCGCTCGCTCCAGCCCGTACGCCGCCGCCAGCAGCGTCGCCTCGTCCCACGGCTTCGCCATCAGCTGCAGCCCGACGGGCAGCCGCGCCCCCTGCACGCCCACCGGCGCCGTCAGCGCCGGGAGCCCGGTGAGGTTACCCAGGAAGGTAAACCGCACCAGGTCGTTGGTGACCGCCTGGTCGGCCTCGCCCGCTCGCTCGGCCCGGTGTCGCACCCTCGGCGCGGCGATGGCCACCGTGGGCGTCGCGTAGAGGTCCACCTCGCCCAGCAGGGCGGCGAGCTGCAGCCGCAGCCGCCGTCGGAGGAGCTGCGCCTTCTGGTGATCCACCGCGGAGATCTGCCGGCCGATGGCGAGGGTGAGCCGCACGTCGAGGGCCATCTTGTCGCGGTGCTTGCGGTACTCCTCGGCGTGCCCGCGCGCCGACTCGGTCACCATCGTCACGAAGCCGATGGCGCCCGCGTGCCGCCCCAGCGGGAGCGACACGTCGCGCAGCACGGCGCCCTGCTTCTCCAGCGTGCGCAGCGCCTCGCGGCAGGTGAAGGCGATGGTCGGGTCGGCGTCGGCCCACTCGTTGGGATCGACCCCGATGCGCAGCCCCTTCAGGTCTCGCGAGCGGGCGTTGTCGAGGGCGGCGAGGTCGAGCGGAGGCGACCCGTGGCTCACCGGGCACCGCCCGTCGTCCCCCGCGGTCACCCTCAAGAACTTCTCCATCGCCTCGACCGAGCGGGCGATGGGACCGAGGTGCCCGACGCTCCCGTCGAGGTTGCCGTCGCCGGTGTTGGGGATGCGGCCGAAGGTGGGCTTGAGCCCCCACACGCCGCAGAGGGAGGCCGGGATGCGCACCGACCCGCCCCCGTCGGAGGCCACCGCGACCGGCACCGCGCCGAGCGCCACGGCCACCGCGCTGCCCGAGGACGATCCGCCCGGGGCGCAGTTGGGGTCGTGCGGGTTGCGGGGGGTGCGGGTCTCGTGGGGGGAGATGCCCGTCGCCCCGAGGCCGAGCTCGTGCTGCACGCTCTTGCCGACGATCACCGCCCCGGCGTCCCGCAGCCGGGCGACCGCCGTCGCGTCGCGCGCCGCAGGCACCGCCGGGAGATAGACGGTGCCCGAGCGGGTCGGCAGCCCCGCGACGTCCACCTCGTCTTTTACCACCATGGGTATGCCGTCGAAGTCCCCGAGGGCCTGGCCGGAGGCGTAGCGTGCGGTGGCGGCGTCGGCGGCGCGGCGGGCCTGGTCGTCGTTGTAGTCGCGCACCGCGGCGTGGGCGGGGGTGCGGGCGGCGGCGTCGCGCAGGGCGGAGAGCACCCGGTCGAGGTGCTCCCGGGGCGTGAGCTCGCGGCGGGTGAAGAGCCCGTGGAGGGCGTCGAGGGTGATCACTTGGAGAGCTCCTCCGGGCCGATGGGGCGCTCGCTCAGGCTGGGGTGGTCCCCCGGCTCGAGGGGGAGCCCGAGGGCCCGGGTGATGCCCGACTCGCCGTACATCAGGTGCAGTACTGCGCGGGCGGTCAGCGGGGATTCAGCAGCGCGGACGAGCGCGCGGAGGGTACGGTCGTCGAGGGGGGGGCTCTGCATGGCCGCGCACGATACGGACCGGCGCCCCGGCTGGGAAGACCGCCGTCATTCTGAGAAGAAGAGGGGTTCGCGGCGGGGGGGAGGTCGGGCAAGATGCCCTCATGAGAGCGAGAACGGGTCGTTGGCAGGTGGCATGTCTGGCCCTGGTGGTGTCCGGGTGCGGGTTGGGATCCTCGGTGGTGGGCGGACCCGTCGACGCAGGGGTCGACGTCGGCGTCGTCGACGTGGTGAGCGACCTCGGGCCGATGGACGTCCCCCCGGCGGACGTGGTCACCGCGTGTCGCAACAGCTCCGAGTGCGTGGGCAACGCCGGCGGCCCGACCTGTGACGTCGCGAGCGGCCGCTGCGTCGCCTGCACCGCCACCGACGACCGCTGCGGCGTGGGCCGCCGCTGCGACCCGGCGACCTTCACCTGCGTCGCGGGCTGTCGCAACGACGACGCCTGCGCCACCGCCACCGTCGACGGCGGCGTCGGGGTGGCCGCGCCGCGCTGCGACCCGACGACCCGCGCCTGCGTCGCCTGCGTGGTGGACGACCACTGCACCCTGGGTCAGCGCTGCATGGGCAACCAGTGCGTGCCCGGCTGCGACGCCATGCGCGGCTGCCTCGCGGGGCAGACCTGCTGCGGCGGCGGCTGCGTCGACATCCGCACCAACACCGGCAACTGCGGCGGCTGCGGGATGAGCTGCACGATCAGCAACGGCTCCCCGGTGTGCAACGTCGGCGCGTGCTCCGTGGCCTCGTGCTCCGAGGGCTTCGGCAACTGCGACATGAGCGCGGCCAACGGCTGCGAGGTCGACACCCGCACCACCCTCGCGCACTGCGGCACCTGCGGCAACGCGTGCCCGACGCGCGCCAACGCGATGTCGACCTGCGCGGCCGGGGCCTGCGGCTTCACCTGCGAGCCGGGCTTCGCCGACTGCGACATGAGCGCGTCCAACGGCTGCGAGGCCGACACCCGGGTGAGCACCACCCACTGCGGGATGTGCGGCACCGCGTGCCCGACGCGCGCCAACGCCACGACGACCTGCGCCGCGGGCACCTGCGGCTTCACCTGCGCGACGGGCTTCGCCGACTGCGACGGCGACGCCGCCAACGGCTGCGAGGTCGACACCCGCACCAGCCTCACCCACTGCGGCGCCTGCGGCACCGCGTGCGGGATGACCGCCGGCGGCTCCTCGGTCTGCTCCGCGGGCGTCTGCGGCGTGGCCTGCGAGGCCGGCTTCGGCGACTGCGACCGGAGCGCGGCCAACGGCTGCGAGGTCGACACCCGCACCAGCCTCAACCACTGCGGCGCGTGCGGCACCGCCTGCCCGGCGCGCGCCAACGCGGCGGCGAGCTGCGCCTCGGGCACCTGCGGCTTCACCTGCAACGCGGGCTTCGCGGACTGCGACGGCAACGCGGCCAACGGCTGCGAGGTCGACACCCGCAGCAGCCTCACGCACTGCGGGATGTGCAACCGCGCCTGCGCCTTCGCCAACGCCGGGGCGACCTGCACGGCGGGGTCGTGCGGCCTCGGGGTGTGCACCAGCGGCTTCGGCAACTGCAACGCCACCGCGGGCGACGGCTGCGAGGCGAACCTGGCGACCAGCGCGTCCAACTGCGGCACCTGCGGCAACGTGTGCTCGCTGCCCCACGCGACGGCGAGCTGCGAGGCGAGGCTCTGCGCGGTGGCCTCCTGCGAGGCGAACTTCGGCGACTGCGACGGCAGCGCGGCCACCGGCTGCGAGGCGGCGCTGCTCACCGACGCGAACAACTGCGGCGCCTGCGGCAACCGCTGCGGGAGCGGGGCCTGCGTGGCCGGGCTCTGCAACCCCTTCCCGAGCACCGGGGGCGAAGGGAGCTTCTCGCCTACGACGGACGTCGCGCTGTCGCCCGGCATCCACAACTTCACCACCATCAACGTCCCGGTGGGGGTGCGCATCACCACCACGGGCACCGGGGTGCTCGACCTGAGGGCGACCGGCGCGGTGGTGATCAACGGGATCATCGACGTGAGCGGCAGCGTCGGCGGCGAGCAGGCGGCGGCGCTGGCCCGCGGGTCGAGCTGCGTCGACAACGGCAACGGCTCGCAGGGCGGGTTCACGGGCAACGTGGTCTTCAGCGCGACCGGCGGCGACGTGGTCGCGGGCACCGGGCAGTTCGGCGCGCTGGGCGGCGGCGGCACCGGCTCGCCGGGCGCCGACGGCACCTCCCGCCTGGGCGTGGTGGTGGCGGGCCGTGGCAGCACCGGCGGCGGCTCGGGCGGCGGCTGGAGCTGCACCGGCGGCGGCGGCGGCGGCGGCGGCGGCTTCGCCGGGGGCGGCGGCGGCTTCGGCTACCAGAGCAACGAGTGCGGCTGCCTGGGCCAGGGCGGCGCGGGCGGCAACGGCGGCGGGGCGGGCCGGGGCGCGGGCGGCGCGAGCGTGGGCCAGGGCGGTCGCGGCGGCACCAGCGGCGGCAACGTGGCCTACGACGGCTCCAACGGGCTGACGCGCGCTCCCGCGGCGGCGAGCGGCTGCGGCTACCAGACGGCGCACGGCGGCGGCGGCGGCGGCGGCTCCATCGGCGCCGAGGCGGTGGCCGACCTGACGATGGCGACGACCTTCCGGCCGGGCTCGGCGGGCGGCGGCGGCGGCGGCGACGAGGGGTCCGGCGGCGGCGGCGGCGGCGGCGCGGTGCGCGTGGCCTCGCCGGTGAGCATCACCGTGGGCGCCTCCGGGCGCATCGCGGCGCAGGGCGGTCGCGGCGGCCGGCAGTCCTGCGGCGGCGGCCCCGGCGGCGGCGGATCAGGCGGCGCGATCTACCTCGCCTCCCCGGTGCTCTCGGTGGCCACCGGGGCGGTGGTCTCCGCGAGCGGCGGCGCGGGCGGCGGCGACGTGAGCGTGCTCACGCAGGCGGCGGGCACCGGCGGCCTCGGGCGCATCCGGCTCTCCGCCGGCGTCGGCGCGGCGGGCTGCACTCTCTCGGGCACCTTCACCCCGGCGCTGGTGAGCGGCTGCGCGGCGACCACGAGCCCGACCCCCGCGCGTCCCTACGTCGCGCGCTACCCGGAATAGCTTCGAGGCCCATAGAGGCACGAGCAGACCCGGCGGAGGGGGCATCGGCCCCCCCCTTCCGCTGGGGCGGTGGTTTGCACTAGGGTCGCGCGGGATTTCTGGTTCGCTGGAGGGTTCAGTCCATGTCGAAGTTCGATACGTTGGTGGAGATCTTCTCGGAGAGCACCAAGCGCTACGCGCAGTCGCCGCTGTTCGGTGAGAAGCGCGACGGCGAGTGGCAGTGGATGACCTACGGGGCCTTCAAGGAGAAGGTCGACAACCTCCGCGGGGGCCTCGCGGGCCTCGGGGTGAAGTCCGGCGACCGGGTCGCGGTGATCTCCAACAACCGCGCGGAGTGGGCCATCGGCGCCTACGCCACGTACACCCTCGGCGCGGCCTACGTGCCCATGTACGAGTCGCAGCACGACGCCGAGTGGGCGTACATCCTCAACGACTGCGGCGCCGAGGTGTGCTTCGTCCCGAGCGACAAGATCAAAGACCGGGTGCTCAAGGTGCGCGGCGACTGTCCGGCGCTGCAGCACGTGATCACCTTCACGGGCAGCGAGACCGAGAGCGACACCATGGCCGCGCTGCTGCGCCGGGGCGCCGAGACGCCCGCGCCGCTGGTGAAGCCCGACAAGAGCGACCTCGCGGGGCTCATCTACACCTCCGGCACGACGGGCAAGCCCAAGGGCGTGAAGCTCTCGCACTCCAACATGGCCAACAACGTGAGCGCCATGCACGAGATGCTCGCCATCGGGCCGGGCGATCGGTCGCTGTCGTTCCTGCCGTGGGCGCACTCCTTCGGGCAGGTGGTCGAGCTGCACGGGCTCTTCTCCATGGGCGCCTCGCTGGCCATCGCGGAGAGCGTCGAGAAGCTCCTGGCGAACATGGCGGAGATCGCCCCGTCGCTGGTGTTCTCCGTGCCTCGCGTCTTCAACAAGCTCTACGCGGGGCTCAACAAGAAGATGGAGGCGATGCCTCCGATGCGCCGCAAGCTGCTCCTGGCGGCGATGGCCAACGCCTCCGAGCGGCGCGCGCTCCATGACAACGGCAAGAGCTCGGCCTTCGTCGAGCTCAAGCACAAGCTCTTCGACAAGGTGGTGCTCTCCAAGGTGCGCGGCACCTTCTTCGGCCCCAACCTGAAGTACGCGTTCTCCGGCGGCGCGGCGATCTCCCGCGAGGTGGCCGAGTTCATCGACAACATCGGGGTGACCGTCTACGAGGGCTACGGCCTCACCGAGACCTCGCCCATCGCGACCTGCAATTCCCCGAAGGGGCGGCGCATCGGCAGCGTGGGCAAGCCCATCCCGGGCACCCGGGTGAGCATCGACAAGGAGGCCGCGAGCGACCCGCTGCACGGCGAGGTCATCTGCTACGGCCACAACGTGATGCAGGGCTATTACAACCTGCCCGAGGAGAACGAGAAGGTCTTCACCGCGGACGGCGGCTTCCGCACCGGGGACATGGGCTACGTCGACGCCGACGGGTTCCTCTTCATCACCGGGCGCATCAAGGAGCAGTACAAGCTGGAGAACGGCAAGTACGTGGTCCCGGTGCCCATCGAGGAGGCCATCAAGCTGTCGCCGTGGGTGCTCAACGTGATGGTCCACGGGGCCAACCGCCCGTACAACGTCGCGATCATCGTGCCCGACATGGAGAAGCTGAAGGCCTGGGCGACGGAGAAGGGCATCTCCACCGACCCGCTGCCCGCGCTGCTCCAGCACCCCGAGGTGATGGCCTTCTTCCGAGACGAGATCGGCAAGCACACCCACGAGATCAAGGGCTATGAGCGCGTGAGAAACTTCGCGCTGGTGGCCGAAGACTTCACCATCGACAACGACCTGCTCACCCCGAAGATGTCGCTCAAGCGCCGCAACGTGGTGAACCGCTACGAGTCGACCATCAACTCCCTCTACGAGGGCGCCTCGCCGGTCACCGCGGGCGACTGAGCCCTCCGGCTCGCTCCCTCTGAGCTCCCCTCCCTACGACCCCACCAGCACCCGGAGCATCGAGACCAGCAGGTCTGGCTCCACCGGCTTGACCAGGCAGTCGACGGCGCCTGCGGCGAGGCACCGCTCCCGCTCAGCCCCCGTCGCCGTGAGCGCCACCACCGGAACCCTCGCCAGGTCTCCCCTCGCCCTGATCGCCCGGGTCGCCTCGAAGCCGCCCTGCTCGGGCCGGGTGACGTCCATGAGCACCAGGTCGACGTCGCCCCGCTCGTCCAGTCGGTCGAGCGCCTCGCGGCCGCCCTTCGCGCAGGTCACCTTCACGCCGTAGCGCTCCAGCAGGCCGGTGAGGGCGAAGACGTCGTGGAGGTCGTCGTCCACCAGCAGCACCTCGCGGCCCGCCAGCGTAGGGGCGCTCTCCAGCGAGCGCAGGAGCGCCTCCCGCTGCGCCGGAGGGAGGGAGGCCTGCGCCCGGTGGAGGAGCAGGGCGCTCTCGTCCAGCAGTCGCTCTGGGGTGCGCGCGGGCCTCAGCACCTGCGAGCGCTCGAGGCGGGAGAGCCTCGCCTCGTCCTCCGCGGGGAGCGCGTCCAGGGCGTAGGCGACCGCCGGGACGCGCCGCAGCTCGGGGCGCTGGGAGAGCGCCTCCAGCAGGTCGAGGCCCCCGCCTCCCGCCTGGTCGAGGCCCACGATCATGGCGTCGTAGCGGCCCCTCGCGATCGCCTGGAGCGCCTCTCGCCCCGCCACCGCGGTGACCTCCACGCCCTCGCCTCCGACCGCGGCGACGATGTCCTCCCGGCGGCCGCCGTCGTCCTCGACCACCAGCAGGAGCCGCACGTTGCGCTCGACCAGCGAGGCCGCGTCGTCGAGCGCCCGGGCGAGCGCGTCGTCGTCGACGGGCCTCGCGAGGAAGCCCAGGGCGCCGCTCGCCAGCGCGTGGTGGCCCTGCGCCCCGGCGCCGACCAGGTGCACCGGAACATGGCGGCTGCGAGGGTCGTGCTTCAGCCGATCGAGCAGCACCCACAGGTCGGCGTCGGGCACCGCGAGGTCGAGCACGACGGCGTCGGGCTGCAGCGCATGGACGAGCTCGAGGCACCGGGCTCCGAGGGCCGGCGCGACCCGGTAGCCCCGAGGCCGGGCGACGCGGTCGAGCGCCCGGGAGAGGGCCTCGTCGTCCGAGACGAGCAGCAGCGCGTGCGTCGGGTGTGCGGCGGGCTCCGGGGGGGAGGCGTGGGCTGGCATGGCGGGGTGGTCCTCCGAGCAAGGTACAGCCCGGCCTCCCTGCCGCCATCCCCCCGTCGCGCAGCGGGGCGCTTGCGGGCTCGGGGCCCCGGGCGGTAGATGCCTGCCATCGTGCTGCTCGGCCAACGGATCGCCGTGGTGATTCCTGCCTTCAATACCGGGGCGCGTGTGCGCCGGGTGGTGGACACCCTGCCGCCCTTCGTCGACCTCGCGGTGGTGATCGACGACGCCAGCACCGACGACACCGCGGAGGTGCTCGCCGCGATGGCCGGCCCCGCGGTGGTGGTGCTGCGCCACGAGGAGAACCGCGGCGTCGGAGGGGCGCTGGCGACGGGCTACCGGGAGGCGCTCGCCCGAGGGGCCGAGCTGGTGGCGGTGATGGCGGGCGACGCGCAGATGGACCCGTCGGACCTCGCGGCCCTGGCCGCGCCGGTGGCCGAGGGGAGGGCGGACTACGCCAAGGGCAACCGGCTGCGCCACGCCGACTGCGTGAGGGTGATGCCGGCGGTGCGCTACGCGGGCAACCGGGTGCTGTCATGGCTGACGCGCCTGGCGACGGGGCTGCCGGGCGTCGGGGACTCGCAGTGCGGGTACACGGTGATCTCCGCGAGGGCGCTGAGGGAGCTCGACCTCGACGGGCTATGGCGGCGCTACGGCTACCCCAACCACCTGCTGGGCGCGCTGGCGCTGCAGCGGCGGAGGGTGGTCGACGTGGTGGTGCGGCCCGTCTACGCGGGCGAGACGAGCGGCGTGCGGTGGCGCGACGCGCTGGTGGTGATCCCGCGCATCCTGCTGGCGGTGGCGCTGGCGAGGCACGTGGGGCGCGCGAGGGTGTCGTGGCTGGGGCTGCCGGGCTCGGCGGCGCTGGAGCGCGGAGGGGAACTCGATGGCTGAAGACGAGGAGACGGGCGGGGCGGAGCTGAGCGCGAGGGCGATCGCGGCGTCGACGGGGGAGCTCAACGCGCTGCTGGGGCGGGGCACGCGCTTCGAGGGCAAGCTGACCTTCGAGGGCAGGGTGCGCATCGACGGGCACTTCGTCGGGGAGGTGTTCAGCGAAGGGGTGCTGGTGGTGGGCGAGGAGGCGGAGCTCACGGTCACCGCCCTCGACGTGGGCACCCTCATCGTCCGGGGAGGCACCATCCGCGGAGACATCACCGCGCGCGTGACCGTGGAAGTCTACGCTCCCTCGACGGTCCTCGGGAACATCTCCTCCCCGGAAGTTTTCATCGACAAGGGCGTGCGCTTCGAGGGCGGGGTAAAGATGCCTACGCCCGATCGTTGAATGCCGTACCCCTTTACCCCCGTCAGGAGCTGTCGATGAAGCACCTTGCCCCCAAGCACTCCGCAGGTCTCCTCGTCAGCCTGTCGCTGTCCCTGGGCGCGGCCTTCCCCGGCGCCGCGATGGCGCAGACGCCTCCCTCCACCGCGACGGCAGGAGACGCGGCGGTGACCCAGGGCCCCGCGGCCCCTGCGGTCGCGGCCCCCGCGGCCCCCGCGGCCGCTGCGGCTCCCGATGTGGTGACGAGCTCCGAGGAGGTCCCCGGGCTCACCGTGCGCCGCGGTCGCTCGGAGACCATCATCGACGCGCCCATCGAGGTCGTGGCCCGAGCGATCACCGACTTCCCGACCTACGACACCTTCATGCCGCACGTGCGCGACGTGCGTGTGGTGCGCCGCAACCGCGCCGACACCGACGTCTACATGCAGGTCCCGCTGCGGGGCTCGCTCGGGGTGGTGTGGGCGCTGGTGCGGGTGAACGTGCGCCGCACCCCCGGGCGCCTCGAGCTGGTGGGCCACGCCGTCGACGGCAACATGGAGCGCTTCGAGAGCACCACCACCCTCGAGCGCATCCCGGGCCCCACCCCTCGCACCCGCATGAGCTTCACCCTCCTGGCGCTCCCCCGGCTGCCCTTTCCCTCCTCGGTGTTCTCCCGGGAGATGGTCGACGCCGCCCGCACCGTCGCGAACAACCTCCGCGCCCGCATCGCCCGCGCCGAGGCCGCCCGCACCCAGGCCGCCGCCAGCGCGACCATTGTCCGGACCGGCGGCTGACCTTACAGCCCTCACGTGCCTTGACCCTCGCGAAGTTGGGGTGATAGAAGCCGCGCGACCTCCGCCACGGGGGGCTAAGCACCGCGCGTCGTTTCCCTCCATTTCCTGCGGGATCGACGGCCGTCGCAGGAGCCGCGCATGCCGAACGTCCTCGCTCTGCTCGTCGCCAACGAACGTCCGCTCATCAACATCGACGTCACCCTCCTGCTCAACCTGGGCGTGTGGGTCGTTCTCTTCTTCTTCCTCCGGGCGACCCTCTGGAAGCCGATGCTGGCGCTCATCGACGCCCGCGAGGCCGGCACCGCCGGGGCCCGCGAGGAGGCCGCGCGGCTCGACGCCGAGGCGAAGACCCTCAAGGGCTCCCTCGACGAGCAGCTCGCCGTCGCGCGCTCGTCCGCCTCCAAGGCCCGCGAGGCCCTCCGGGCGGAGGGCGTCCGCGCCGAGGCCGACCTGCTGGGCAAGGCCCGCGAGGAGGTCAACGCGGCCGTCGAGAAGCAGCGCGCGGACATCGCCGCGCAGCGGGTGAAGCTCCACGGAGAGGTGATGGCCCAGGTTCCGGAGCTGGCTCAGGGCATCGCAGCCAGGGTGCTGCGTCGGGAGGTGCGATCGTGAAGCGCTGGTTCGGAGTGACGCTGCTCGCAGCGGCGATGGCGATGGGCACCGCGGCCTTCGCGCAGGAGCACGAGGCCTCCGCCCACGAGGGCGGCTTCCATATGCCCGACGGCATCAACTGGACCGGCGTCGGCGGCGAGGTCGTGCACACGGTCGACGGCCGCGAGGTGCGCTCCCCCCGCCCGCCGCCCTTCGTCGGGCCGATCATCAACTTTGCGATCCTGCTGGTGCTCGGCTACATGGCCGTGACCCGCTCGATCAACCCCTCGCTCCTGGCGCGCCGCGCGTCGGTGGAGAGCGAGATCGCCGAGGCGAAGCGCCTCCACGACGAGGCGCAGGCGATGCACTCGGAGATGACCTCGAAGCTGGGCTCGCTCGACGCGGAGATCGCGACGCTCAAGGCGCAGTTCACCGCCGCGGGCGAGGCCGAGCGAGACCGCATCGTGGCCGAGGCGAAGGCCCGGGTCGAGCGCATGCGCGCCGACGGCACCGCCACCATCGAGCAGGAGCTGAAGAACCTCCGCGAAGACCTCCGCCGTGAGGCGATCATCGCGGCGACGGCGGCGGCCGAGGCGACGGTGCGATCGAGCATCGGCGCGGACGACCAGCGCCGCCTGGCGGACGAGTACCTCGCGGGCCTCGAGGCCGCGGGCACGGAAGGAGCGAGGGCGTGAGTTCACCGACCGCACGGCGATACGCCAAGGCGATCTTCATGATCGGCGTGGAGGAGGGCAAGCTCGACCTGCTCACCCGCGAACTCAACGACCTGGCCGCGACGCTCAAGGGCTCCCCGGAGCTCCTCGGGCTGCTGGCCAACCCGGTGGTGCGGGAAGACTCCCGGCGCGCGGTGATGAACGACATCGCCGGGCGCATGGGGCTCTCGCCCACGGCGCGCAACGTCGCGATGCTCCTGGCCGACCGCCGCAAGGGGGCGCTGATCCCCGACGTGGCGGCGGCGCTCTCGGCGCTCGGCGACGAGAAGGCAGGCAAGGTCCAGGCGGAGGTCACCTCCGCGGTGCCGCTGAGCGACGCGCAGTACGCGCGCCTCACGGGCGTTCTGGAGCGGCTCACCGGGAAGTCCATTACGCTCTCGCGTAAGGTCGACCCGGGGCTCATCGGCGGGGTCGTGACCCGCATCGGCGACAAGGTCTACGACGGCAGCGTCCGCACGCGGCTCGAAGAGCTGCGGACGACTGCGCTCCAGGCGTGAAGAAGTAAACGGGCTCCGGAAGGAGCTCTCAGAGTAGAGGCGGACCATGCAACTGCGCGCGGAAGAAATCTCCCAGATCATCAAGAAGCAGATCCAGACCTACGAGAAGACCATCGAGGTCTCCGAGACTGGAACCGTCCTGACCATCGGCGACGGCATCGCCCGCATCTACGGGCTGTCGGGCGCGATGGCGGGCGAGCTCGTGGAGTTCCCCGACCAGCTCTACGGGCTGGTGCTCAACCTTGAAGAGGACAACGTCGGCGTCGCCATCTTCGGCGAGGCCAGCGCGGTCAAGGAAGGCGACGTCGTCAAGCGCACCGGGCGCATCATGGACGTCCCCGTGGGTCCCGCCCTGGTGGGCCGCGTGGTCAACGCGCTCGGCCAGCCGGTCGACGGCAAGGGGGCCATCGAGAGCCCGCACCGCCGCCGCGTGGAGATCAAGGCCCCGGGCATCATCGCCCGGCAGACCGTGAACGAGCCGCTCCAGACGGGCCTCAAGTCCGTCGACGCGATGATCCCCATCGGCCGCGGCCAGCGCGAGCTCATCATCGGCGACCGCCAGACCGGCAAGACGGCCGTCGCCATCGACGCCATCGTCAACCAGAAGGGCAAGGGGGTCTTCTGCGTGTACGTGGCCATCGGCCAGAAGCAGTCGACCGTCGCCCAGGTGGTGGCCAAGCTCCAGGAGATGGGCGCGATGGAGTACACCACCGTCGTCGCCAGCAACGCCAGCGAGATGGCGCCGCTCCAGTTCATCTCGGCCTACACCGGCGTGACCATGGGCGAGTACTTCCGCGACAACGGCCAGCACGGCCTCATCGTGTACGACGACCTCTCCAAGCAGGCCGTCGCGTACCGCCAGCTCTCGCTGCTGCTGCGCCGCCCGCCGGGCCGCGAGGCGTACCCCGGCGACGTGTTCTACCTCCACTCCCGCCTGCTCGAGCGCGCGGCCAAGATGGCCGACCAGTGGGTGCTCGTGAAGAAGGGCACCGCCGTCACCGACGCCACCAAGGGCGTCGACGGCAAGGTGCACCCCGGCGTGCTCGGCAAGGCCCACTGCGAGGAGCACCTCACCGACGACCTCGAGCTCGGCCGGCTGCCCAGCTCCGGGGGTTCGCTCACGGCGCTCCCGATCATCGAGACCCAGGCGGGCGACGTCTCGGCGTACATCCCGACCAACGTGATCTCCATCACCGACGGCCAGATCTTCCTCGAGTCCGACCTCTTCTTCGCGGGCGTGCGCCCCGCCATCAACGTGGGCATCTCCGTGTCCCGCGTGGGCGGCAACGCGCAGGTGCCCTTCATGAAGGCGATCGCCGGCACCCTCCGGCTGACCCTCGCGCAGTACCGCGAGATGGCCGCCTTCGCGCAGTTCGCGTCGGACCTCGACAAGGCCACGCAGAACCAGCTCGCCCGCGGCGAGCGCCTGGTGGAGATCCTGAAGCAGGGCCAGTACGTGCCGCTCGGGGTCGAGTACCAGATCGCGATCCTGTACGCCGCCAACCGCGGCTTCCTGGACAAGTACCCGGTCAACCAGGCGCGGCGCTTCGAGCGCGAGATGTACGCGCACCTCGACGCCAAGGCGAAGGACGTCCTCGACGCCCTGCGCAGCCCGAAGACCAAGCCCGGCAAGAAGGACGGCCAGCCCTTCTACGAGCCCCTCGAGAAGGCGCTCAACGAGTTCGCCGAGACCTTCGTCGCGGACGCGAAGTAACCCCTTCCACCCCTTTCCCCAAGCGCCTCCTGGAGCGTTGAAATGCCCTCGCTGAAGTCGATCCGCCGTCGGATCACGTCGGTCAAGAGTACGCAGAAGATCACCCGCGCCATGAAGATGGTCGCGGCCGCGCGCCTCAACCGCGCGCAGCTTCGCATCAAGGCGCTGCGCCCCTACGCCGTGAAGACGGCGGAGGTGCTGCGCTCCCTCGCGGGCCGCGCCGGCGGCGACGAGGAGGGGGCCCACCAGCTCCTCGCGCAGCGTCCGGTGAAGCGGGTGCTGCTGCTCGTCCTCACCAGCGACCGCGGCCTGGCGGGGGCCTTCAACAGCTCCATCCAGCGCGCGGCCGAGCGCAAGATCGCCGAGCTCAAGGGCGAGGGCTTCGAGGTGCTCCTCGGCGCCATCGGCCGCAAGGGCCGCGACTACCTGAAGCGCCGCGGCCTCGACGCGCGGCACGACTGGTCGGGCATGGGCGAGCCCACCGCCGAGCTCGCGGCGGAGATCGCGCGCACCCTGTCGCGCGAGTTCGTGGAGGGCGAGGTCGACCGCGTGATCGTGCTCTTCAACGAGTTCAAGAGCGCGATGACCCAGAAGGTCACCTTCCTCCCGCTGCTGCCCATCGAGACGGCGGCGGAGCCCGCTCCCGCGGCCAACGCTCCCGCGAGCGGCAAGAACATGTCGGACTACATCTACGAGCCGTCGCAGGCCGCCCTGCTCGACCGGCTGCTGCCGATGTACGTCGAGGTCTCGGTCTTCCGCGCGATGCTCGACTCCAGCGCGAGCGAGCACGGGGCGCGCATGACCGCGATGGACAGCGCGACCAACAACGCGAAGAAGATGATCGGCGCCCTGACCCTCGAGTACAACCGCGCCCGCCAGGCGGCGATCACCAAGGAGCTCATGGAGATCATCGGCGGCGCCGAGGCCATCAAGGACTGATCGTCCTCCCTCATCCTCCCTCGCGCGGCTGTGTACCCTCCGCGCATGCCTCCCTCCCTCTCCCGAAGACTCCTCGCCGCCTTCGCGCTCGTCTGCGCGCTGCCTTCGTACGCGTCGGCGCACACGCCTCCGCCGCGCTACCCGCGGCTGCGGCCGACCCTCGAGCTCTCTCCCTGGGTGGGCCTCGGGGGGGGCGCCCTGGTGGTCGACGGGTCCTCCGCGGCGGTCTTCGACCTGAGGCTCGGAGGAGACGCCACCGTGGCCATCGGCCGGGAGGGAGACACCCGCCTCGGGCCCTTCCTCGAAGCGGCGACCGCGACCTTCGCGAGCGTGCAGGCGGTGGGCGGGGTCGAGCTCTTCCTGGGCGCCGCGCCTCGGCCGCTGCGGATGTTCTATTACACGGGCGAAGGGGTGTTCACCGCGCGCCTCGGTGCGGGCTGGGCGTGGCGCGATCACGACGTCTCGGACGCGCGCTCCACGCCCATCGCCTCGCTGACGCTGACCTACGGGTACCGCGCTCCCTTCTCGCTGAGGGAGTATCGGGACGAGCTGGTCACGGAGGGCGAGGCCCCGGCCGCGATGCGCTACATGACCGGGGCGAGGCTGTGGCTGGGCGCGACCGTCGACCTGCGCGAGACGCCGGGATGGCAGCTCTCCGGGGGCATCGAGTTCGAGCCCGTGGGCACCTTCCGCTACCTGCTGGGCCTGTACTGACGAGCTGCCCAGGACGCCGGGGGATCGCGCTGGCGACCATTGCGCGCGGCGCCCCGATGGGGTTCAAGTCTCCGGCGATGGCATTCCAACGAGAGAAGCGGTTGACCCGCAAAGAGAAGCAGGCGCTGCACGGCGTCGGCCCGCGCCCCCCGGCGACCACCACGAGCTTCGCGGCCCAGGGCATCGAGCTCGAGCCCGGGCTCAACGACCAGTCGCACGTGCACTGCGTCGCGTGCGGACGGCACCTCGACACCGTCGGCGAGCTGCGCGCCCGCAACGGCGCCCTGCGCCCCGGCGGCACCCCGTGGACCACCGTGCGCTGCGCCCACGGCAGCGCCTTCCAGTCGTGCGTTGCGTGCGTGCCCCAGACGCGCGTGCTGCTCGCCGACCACGACCGCAACGGCTCGGACGTGCGCGCCGCCGCCGCCTGGCACTGACCTCAACCGTATCGACCCCGGATCCCCCCAATGACTGCGCCGAAGGGTGCTGAAGGGGGGTGAGGGCCCTAAGGCTTCCTCGGGAGGCATGAGACCCGTGAGCGATCCCGAAGAGAAGGGGCCGGAGGCGCAGCCGAGGCTGCTGGTGGTGGGCATCGGCGCGTCCGCGGGCGGGCTCGAGCCGCTCGAGGCGCTCATCCGCAGCCTGGTCAGCGACAGCATGGCCTACGTCGTGCTGCAGCACATGGCCCCGGACCACGAGAGCGCGCTCGCGGAGATCCTGGCGCGCGTCGCGTCGGTGCGGGTGATCACCGCCGCCCACGGGATGCCGCTCGAGGCCGGCACGCTCTACGTCACGCCGCCGGGCAAGGACATCACGCTGCAGGGCGGCGTGCTCCAGCTGCAGGCGCAGTCGGTGGAGGTGCCGCGGCACTCCATCGACAGCTTCCTCCGATCGCTCGCCGCCGATCAGGGGAGCGCCTCCGTCGCGGTCATCCTCTCCGGCTCCGGGGACGACGGCGCCCTCGGCGCCAGGGCCGTTCGCGAGGCGGGCGGGATCACCTTCGCGCAGGAGCCCTCGACCGCGCAGCACCCGTCGATGCCGCAGAGCGTGATCGACCTCGGGGTGGCGGACTTCTGCCTCGCCCCCGCGGAGATCGGAGAGGAGCTCGCGCGGCTCTCGTCGCACCCCTTCGTCGCTCGTCGTCGCTCGCAGCGGCTCTGGAGCCAGGCAGTGCTCGACCAGGTCTTCGACCGGCTGCGGCGGGTCTTCGGGGTCGACTTCGTCGGGTACAAGCCGACCACCATCGAGCGCCGGCTGGGGCGCCGGATGGCGCTGCGGAAGGTCGAGCGGGGAGAGGACTACCTGACCCTCCTCGACTCGGACGCCGAGGAGCTGAAGAACCTCTACGGCGACCTGCTCATCGGGGTCACCGCGTTCTTCCGCGACCGCGAGGCCTTCGAGGTGCTGGAGAGCACGGTGGTCCCTCGGCTCTTCGCGGGGCGCTCTCCCGACTCCCCGGTGCGCGTCTGGGTGCCCGGCTGCTCGTCCGGCGAGGAGGCCTACTCCATCGCGATGTGCGTGATCGAGCACCTCGACACGCTCGGGGTGCAGATCCCGGTGCAGATCTTCGCCACCGACATCGACGACCGCGCGCTGGCTCGCGCCCGGCTCGGGCTCTACCCCCTCGGCGTCGAGCTCGACATCCCCGCCTCCCGGCTGCAGCGCTTCTTCACCCGCCAGGGCGACGCCTGGCAGGTCTCGCAGCGGCTGCGCGCCATGGTGATCTTCGCCCACCACAACCTGGGCAGGGACCCGCCCTTCTCCCGGCTCGACCTCGTGAGCTGCCGCAACGTGCTGATCTACATGCAGCCGAGCCTCCAGAAGCGGGTGCTGCGGGTCTTCCACTACGCGCTCAAGCCCGACGGCTTCTTGCAGCTCGGCGCCTCGGAGTCGGTCGGCGACGCGGCGGAGCTCTTCTCGCTCGTCGACCGCCGGCTGAAGCTCTACGCGCGCAAGAGCGCGCCGCCGACGGGCCTCTTCGACCTCTCCTCCGGCTCCCGAGGCGGACCCTTCTCCCCGGGGGCGCGCCCCGCGCAGCCGACGGCCGAGCACCGCCCGATGGTCAGCACGCAGCAGATCGCCGACCGGATGGTGCTGGAGAAGTTCGGGCCGCCCGGGATGCTGCTCGACGAGAAGCTCGACGTGATCCAGTTTCGCGGGCAGACCGGGCCCTACCTCGGTCCGAGCGCCGGGGTGGCCACGCTCAACGTGCTGAAGCTGGTGCGCCCGGAGCTGCTGCCCGAGCTGCGCCAGGCGCTGCAGACGGCCGCGAGCCACGGGGTGGAGGTCACCTCCGCTCCGGTGACCCTGCCGGGAGCGCCGGCCGCGGTCGTCGTCGACGTGATGCCGCTGCGCGACGGGCCCGGCCGGGAGCTGTGCCTGCTGGTGATGTTCCGCGAGGCGCCGATCGCGCCGGCGGCCGCGGCGCCGGTGACGAGCGAGGAGGCCGGGGCGACGCAGGTGCGCGCGCTGGAGACCGAGCTGCTGGTCACCAAGGAGTACCTCCAGACCAGCGTGCGCGAGCTGGAGGTGGCCAACGAAGAACTCCAGACCGCCAACGAGGAGCTTCAGTCGACCAACGAGGAGCTTCAGTCGAGCAACGAGGAGCTGGAGACCTCGAAGGAAGAACTCCAGTCGACCAACGAGGAGCTGAGCACCATCAACGAGGAGCTGCAGAACCGCATCGGGCAGCTCAACGAGAGCAACGACGACCTGCAGAACGTGCTCGCGGACGTGAGCACCCCGCTGGTGCTGGTGGGCATGGACCTGCGCATCCGACGCTTCTCCGCGGCGGCCGCGCAGCTCCTGCACCTGATCGCCGAGGACGTGGGGCGCCCGGTGGCCCGGCTCGAGGCCGCGCTCAACCCGCCCCCGATCGAGGCCCCGGGCACGGAAGTCGAGCGGACGCCGCTGGTCGAGCCGGCGGTCGCCGAGACGATCCGCTCGCTGCAGGAGTGCGCTCGGCGGGTGCGAGCCTCCGACGGCCACTGGTACACGATGCGGACGATCCCCTACCGCACCCTCGACCACGCGATTCGCGGGGCGGTGATCGAGTTCACCCGGGCTCCTCCGGCGAGGAAGGGCGCCGAGTCCGTGGAGATCCACGAGATGGTCGGCAAGGTGTTGTCGACGCTGCCCCACGTCCTCATGTTGCTCGACGAGCACATGCGGCTGGTCTGGGTGAACAAGGCCTTCTTCGACACCTTCCACGTGGGCGCCGAGGTGCTCGGCCGCGCCCTCGACGAGGTGTGGCCGGCGAGGGCCTCGGAGCCCGTGCTCTGGTCGGCCTTCGAGGAGGCGGTGGCCCGGGGGAAGAACTTCGCGGAGATGATCGTCGAGCACCCCTTCGGCCGCGAGGGCGAGCACCCGATGAAGTTCTCCGCGCGGGCGCTGGCTGCGGCGGGCGACCGGCCGGCGCTCACGCTCGTGCTCATCGAGGAGACGCGATGAACTCCAAGGAGACGAACCCGCGCCCGGGCGCCCGGGCGGAGCTCGACGACGTGACGCGCGAGCTGCAGCTCCACCAGCTCGAGCTCGAGGAGCAGAACCGCGCGCTGCGCGACGCCCAGTGCGCCCTCGAGGAGTCGCGCAACCGCTACGCCGACCTCTACGACTTCGCGCCCGTCGCCTACTGCACCCTCGACGAGCGGGGATGCATCCGGGAGGTCAACTTCACCGGCGCCAGCCTGCTCGGCCGCGACCGCCTCGCGCTCCTCGGGGCGCCGCTGCAGTCCGTGGTGCGCATGGACGACCCGGCGCTCTTCTGGCGGCACATCGCGCAGTGCCGCAAGACCGGCGCGGCGGTGAGCAGCGAGCTCTCCTTCACGACCGCCGACGCCCGCTCGGTGTGCGTGCAGGCGATCAGCACGCCGGAGTTCGACCCGAAGGGCCGGCTCACCGGGCTTCGCACCGCGCTCTCCGACCTCAGCGCGCACAAGCTGGCGGAGCGCGAGCGCGACCTGGCCTGGAGGGCGGAGTCGACCCTGCGCCAGCAGCTCGAACGCATCGACCAGGCGATGATCGCCGTGACGAGGGAGCTCGCCGGGCTGCGCGGCACCAGCAACCTGGACGCGGTGCTGCGGGTGATCGTGAAGCAGGCGCTCTCGGTCGTCGGCGCGTGGTACGCCGCCTTCGGGAGCGTCACGGCGGACGGCGCGGGCTTCGAGCCGAAGATCGAGGTGGGCGTCGACCCCGGGGCCGGAGGGCAGCTCAGCCTGCTGGTGTGCCACGGGGAGGAGACGCTCGGCGCGCTGCGCATCGCGGGCAAGCGCGGCGGCGCGACCTTCGACGCGGACGACCGGCGCTGCGCGGAGATGCTGGCCCGGCGCGTGGGGGTCGCGCTGGAGATCGCGCGGCTCCACGACGCGGCGGAGGCGGCGGTCGAGTCGCGCGACCACCTGCTCGCGATCGTCTCGCACGACCTGCGCAACCCGCTCTCGATCATCGCGATGCACGCCTCGCTGATCGCGCGCTCGGAGGGGGGCGACCCGAGGGCGCAGGCCAGGGTCATCGAGGACTCCGCCGCGCGGATGAGCCGGCTCATCAAGGACCTGCTGCAGGCGGCGACCATCGAGGCGGGCGAGTTCACCATCGAGGCGAGGGCGGAGAGCCCGGGGCGCGTCGTCGAGGAGTGGATCGAGGCGGAGCGGGAGGTCGTCGCCGCGCGCGGCATCCGGCTGCTGGGTCAGGTCGAGACGGGGCTGCCGAGGGTGCACTGCGACCGCGAGCGGGTGCGGCAGGTGCTCAGCAACCTCCTCGAGAACGCGATCCGCTTCACCCCCGCGGGGGGCGAGGTGCGCGTCGGCGTGACGCCGCGCGGGCCGGACGTGTGCTTCTCGGTCTCGGACACGGGCTGCGGCATCTCGGAGTCCGAGCAGCCGAGGATCTTCGATCGGTACTGGAAGGGCAGGGCGCAGGGGGCTCAGGGCACCGGGCTCGGCCTCAGCATCGCGCAGGGCATCGTGCGAGCGCACGGCGGAGCGATCTGGCTGGAGAGCGCGCCCGGGGTCGGGACCACGTTCTTCTTCACGCTCCCGCCCTCCGCGGCCTCCGACCCGATCGTCCCTTCCGAGCCGCCGCCGCTGCTCGACGAGGATCGACTGCGGGGGCTGCGCGTGATGCTGGTCGACGACGAGGCGGCCGCGGTGAAGGCCCTGGGCTTCCTGCTGGGCAGCGAGGGGCTCGTGGTGTCGGAGGCGACCAGCGGGGAGCAGTGCCTCGGGCGCATCGAGCAGGAGCGCCCGGACGTGCTGGTGCTGGACATGGAGATGCCAGGCATGACGGGGCTCGAGCTCCTCGAGCGGGTGCGCGCCCGCCGGCCCGGGCTGCCCGCGGTGGTGATGTCGGGCTACACCTCCGAGCAGCGGGACGTCCGGCAGGCGCTTCAGGCCGAGCGCGTGGCCTATGTCGACAAGCCCATCGACCTCGACCGGCTGCTCTCGGTGCTCGCCCGGGTCACCGACGCGTAGGCGCCCTGCGGGGCGGGGCCGCGGTCGCCGCAGGCTCGCGCACCATCCCTCGCAGGAGCTGGTACCCGACGCGCAGCTGGAGGTCGCGCATCTCGCTCCCCGGCACCGGCGGCGGCGCGGCGTCCCCGCTCTCTCGGTGCGGCAGGTGCTGCTCCAGGTCGCGCTCCCGCTCCGGCGCGGAGGCGGAGCCCTCCTCGGGCTCGTCGGGCAGATCGACCTGCTCGACCTGCACGTCGGGCGCGATGCCCTGCGCCTGGATGCTCCGCCCCGACGGGGTGAAGTACCGCGCGATGGTGACCTTGAGCGCGCCGCCGTCGGAGAGGTCGATGACCGTCTGCACGCTCCCCTTGCCGAAGGTGCGCACGCCCACGAGGGTCGCGCGTCGGTGGTCCTGCAGCGCGCCCGCGACGATCTCCGCGGCGCTCGCGGTGTACTCGTTGACGAGCACCACCATCGGGAAGTTGGGGAGCGTCCCGGGGCCCTGCGCGCGCGCCTCGTCCTGCGCCGCGCCGTTGCGCCCCCGCGTCGTCACGATGAGCCCCTCCCGGAGAAACTCGTCCGTCACGCTGATGCCCTCGTCGAGCAGGCCCCCGGGGTTGTTGCGCAGGTCGAGCACCAGGCCCCGGAGCGAGCCCCCGGCCTCCGTGGTGAGGCGCTCGATGGCAAGCTGGAGTTCCCACGACGCGTGGTCCTGGAAGCTCTTGAGGTTGACGTAGCCGATGCGCTCGGGGAGCAGCTCCGCGTCGACGCTGGTGACGTGCACCACCTCGCGCACCAGCTCGAGCCGTATCGGGTCGGCCGCCCCGCGCCGCCGCAGCACCACCCTCACGCGCGTGCCCGCCGCGCCGCGCATCCGACGCACCGCCTCGTCGACGGACATCCCCCGCGCGTCGCGCCCCTCGATGGAGACGATCTCGTCGCCCGCGCGCACCCCCGCACGCTCCGCCGGCGAGGTCGCGATCGGGGCGACCACCATCAGGTACTCGCCGCGCGCGTCGATCTCCACGCCGACGCCGCCGAAGTCGCCGCTCGTGTCGCTCTGCAGCAGCGCGTACTCCTCACGGTTGAGGTAGCTGCTGTGCGGGTCGAGCGCGCCGACCATCCCCCGGATCGCGCCGTCGAGCAGCCGGTCTTCGCTCACCGGGTCGACGTAGCTGTTCTCGACGTGCGCCAGCACCTCGGAGAGCACCCCCAGCCGGCGGTACGGCGAGGCCGATGGCGGGTCTGCGTGGGCCCCCCGCCCGCTCAGCGAGCCCGCCCCGAAGGCGCCCACCGCGAGCGCCACCACCCCGAGGCCCCGCACCCAACGCTGTCTCGATCGCACCTGCACGCTCCGGTCTCCGGGGCCCTCAGAAGGGCGCCGGCGGACTTCTTACCCCGAACGCGCCCCGCGGGGCAGCACCAGTACGACGCCGGCCCCGGCCTACCCTTGACGCTTCCGCACAGTGTGAGAGAAGACGCGGCTGCTTCGGGCGTTCGAGCGCCCATTGGGAAAGTCCCTCCGCCGCCATTCATCCCCGGCGTTGGGCGTCAACGGAGGAATCCTTTCATGACACGTATGCGCAACCTCGCGATCGCGCTGCTGAGCGCCTCGCTCGGCGCCTGTGGCACCGACCCGGCCGTCAATCCGGTCGACGCCGGCACGGACACCGGCTCCCCCATCGACACGCCGGCCGTCGACACGGGCAACGGCATGGACACCGGCACCGGCGACACCGGCCCGCGCGACTCCGGTCCGCGTGACTCGGGCGGCGCCGACCGCCCGGACGCCGGCCCCACCTGCGGCACCCTCCCGATCACCCCGGTCGCCCGCCCCACCTCGGGCGACACCGCGCGGGTGATGGGCGACACCACCGCCGCGTACATGGCGCAGAACCCCGGCACCCGCCCGACGGCCAACTCGCCCGTGCGCCCGCCGGCGAGCAACGCCACCTGCGTGCCCTCGCGCGGCCAGGTCGTCTACTCGTACACCACCGGCGCGATGCCGACGGCGCTGCGCATCTCGACCACCAACCCGGGCACCGGCCGCACCTTCGACACGGTGCTCTGGGTCACCAACCGCTGCCTCACCACGCTCACCGCGGCGGCCTGCAACGACGATGACCCCGAGTTCGCCGCCGCCGCCGACCGGCGCGTCTCGTCGAGCGTGACCACCCAGGTCTTCGCCCCCAACACCACCGTGTTCGTCGTCCTCGGCGGCTTCTATCCCCCGGCCACCGGCGGCGCGACCACCGACCGCGGTCCCTTCGAGCTCAGCATCCAGGAGCTGCCCCCGGTCGCCATGGGCGGCGCCTGCCGCATCGACGGCCGCACCCAGATCTGCGACTCCAGCGTGACCCCGGCCCTCACCTGCGTCGGCAACGACCCGGGCTCGGAGATGGGCACCTGCCGCGTGCGCGGCTCCGTCGCCGGCTCCATCTGCCGCACCAGCGAGCCCGCGTGCGACACCGGCCTCACCTGCTCGGCGGGCAACATCTGCCAGACCACCGTCCCCTCGGGCATGCCCTGCGACGCCTTCCGCACCTGCGAGGCCGGCAGCACCTGCCTCTCGACGGTGTCCTTCTCCATCCGCGGCATCTGCACCCGCTCGGGCACCGCCATCGGCGCGGCCTGCCGCCCGGTGGGCGCCACCGGCGGCCGCTGCGACACGGGCCTCGTCTGCAGCGCCGACATCGACCCGACCGACACGACCCCGTCCTGCGTGCAGCAGGCCGCTCCGGGCGGCGCCTGCGCCGTCAACCGCGTGATGTGCGCCGTCGGTGAGACCTGCATCACCGTCCACGGCGGCCTCATCGGCAACTGCCGCCCCAACGGCACCGTGGCCGGCGCCGCCTGCCGCTCCGGCGCGGGCATGATGCCCTGCGACGGCACGCTCCAGTGCCGCGCTCCCGGCGAGGGCGCCGCCACCCGCTGCATCAACGTCGTCGCCATGGGCGCGACCTGCGACGAGACCCACGACTGCGCCGACGGCTCTCGCTGCTTCCTCACCGACCTGAGCGACCGCTTCGTCGGTCGCTGCGGCGTCGACGGCGGCCTCGGCGGCGGCTGCAACGCCACCGGCGCGGCCTGCTCCGGCACGCTCACCTGCAGCAGCACCGAGACGCCCGCGAACGGCCTCTGCCAGAACGTCGTCGCGGCCGGCATGCCCTGCAACCGCCCGGTCGACCGCTGCGCCGAGGGCCTCAACTGCGTGCTCAACGAGGGCAGCCTCACCGCGGGCACCTGCCGCGCCGAGGGCTCCGTCGCCGGCTCCGAGTGCCGCGCGGGCGACATGCCCTGCGGCGCCGGCCTCACCTGCTCCAGCTCCGCGCTCTCCGCGGGCTTCTGCCAGACCAACGCCGCCGCGGGCGGGATGTGCAACCCCCTTCAGGGCACCATCCGCTGCCCGATGGGCCAGGTCTGCGGCGCCACCGCGTACAACCGCGGCACCTGCGCGGCGCTCACCGGCATGGAGACGGAGCCCAACGACAGCCCCTCGGTCGTCATGGCGAGCCCGATCTCGACGACCACCACCCGCGGCGGCTCGCTGCCCTTCGGTGACGTCGACTGCGTGGCGGTCACCGTGCCCGCCAACGGCTCGGTCACCGCGCTCGTGAGCGACGGCAACGGCCGCTGCCCGGCGCCCTTCCCCGGCGGCATCTCGCTCGACATGTACGGCATCGACGGCACCACCTGGCGCGGCGCCTCGTCCAACTCCGCCCTCGGCCGCTGCGCCATGATCGACGGCACCCGCGCCGCGGTCTTCCCCTACGCCAACAACCTCCCGGCCGGCGTGTACTACGTCTGCGCCCGCGGGTTCCGCGACACGACGACCACCACGGGCGCCATCGGCTCCTACGTGCTGAGCGTCTCCGCCAGCCCCGCTCCCTGATCGAGCGCGGCGCCCGTCGCCGCACCCTTCTCCCTCCCTCCGAGACTCCCCTCCGATCGTCACCTCGCTCCCCCCGCATCACCTGTCAGGGGGAGGGGGGGAGCCCTGTGGCGCCGAGGTGACATGCGCTGCGGACTTCCACCGCGCTTGACACCTCCCCGTCCGCCTCGGTATCGGCTTAATGACTCCGTCATTTCATGTACGGACGAGGCTGCCAACCGCAGCGTCGGACCGCAAACCGCCGATCACGGCAACAGGTGCAACGATGTCGCAGAGCGACAAGCGCAAGCAGAGTCTCTACTTCCCCGAGTCGATGCTGCTGGAGATCCAGCAGGAGGCCATGCGGCTCGACCGCTCGCTCTCCTGGGTGATGCAGCGCGCGTGGAAGCTCTCGCGGCAGGACATCCGCAAGCTCCCGTCGGTCAATGACGTGCCCGACATGGAGGCCGCCGACGACCCCCGCGGCCGCGACGAGGACTGAGCCTCCGGCGCTCCCCGCGTCCCACTCCCCCGCCAACGACCTCGACGACCCACCGACCGCACGCGATGACCTTCGCCGAAGGCCCTGACGGCACCCGTCTCTTCTACGAGTCCGACGGCGACGGGCCCGCGGTGGTGCTCTGCGACGGCATCGCGTGCGAGGGCTTCATCTGGCGCTACCTGCAGCCGGCCCTCACGCCCGCGCACCGGGTCATCCACTTCAACTACCGGGGCCACGGACGCTCGGGTCCGCCGGTCGACCCCGAGCGCGTCGGCGTCGAGGACCACGCGCGCGACCTGCACTGCGTCCTCGCCCACGCGGGCGTCTCGAGCGCGGTGATCATCGCCCACTCCATGGGCACGCAGGTCGCCCTCGAGGCGTGGCGACAGAAGCACGACGCGGTCGCGGGCATGGTGCTCATCTGCGGCAGCTACGGGCTCATCACCCGCACCTTCCACGGCAGCGACCTGCTCTCCGTGGCGCTCCCCAAGGCCATGGAACTCCAGGAGCGCTACCCCGGCCTCATGCGGGCCCTCTGGTCGCGCGGCCCGGTGGGGCTCTCGCTCTGGGTGGCCCGCGCGCTCGGCGAGGTCGACGCGCTGCGCCTCCGCCCGGAGGACCTCGCGCCGTACTTCGAGCACGTGGGCAGGCTGGAGCCCGGGATGTTCCTCCGCATGCTGGCCGCGGCCGGGGCGCACAACGCGGAGGACCTGCTGCCCGAGGTCACCGCCCCCACGCTGGTCATCGCGGGCGAGCGCGACACCTTCACCCCGGTCCGGTACGCCGAGCAGATGGCCCGACAGATCCGCGGCGCGACCTTCGTGCGCCTCGACGGCGCCTCGCACACCGCGCCCCTCGAGCAGCCCGAGCGCCTGCAGGACGAGGTCCTCCGCTTCCTCTCGCGGGTCCATGGCGATGCGGGTTGACCCGCGCACCCGCCACGTCCTCACCGCCCTCGCGCTGCTCTATACCGCCCAGGGTATTCCCTTCGGCTTCGCCGCCGAGTACCTCCCGGTGGTGCTGCGCGAGATGGGCTACTCGCGCACCTTCATCGCGTCGATGTTCTGGCTCCAGCTCCCGTGGCAGCTCAAGCCGCTGTGGGCGCCCATCGGGGACCACCCCCGGGTGCGCCCGCACGCCCGCCACATCCTGCTGGCGCTGCAGTGCGCGCTCGCGCTCGCCACGGCCTCCTACGCCCTCTTCCCGGTCGCCACGGCGCTGCCCTTCTGGTTCGCCCTCACGGCCCTCTCGGCGCTGCTCGCCTCGACGCAGGACATCTTCGTCGACGCCTTCGCCGTGCGCTCGCTCGACTCCCTCGGCCGCGGCTACGGCAACACCGCGCAGGTCGCCGGCTACCGCGTGGGCATCGTCCTCGGCGGCGTGGCGCTGCTGCACTACCAGACCCGCTGGGGCACCACGCCCACCCTGCTCGCCTGCGCGTCGGTCATCCTCCTCGCGGGCCTCGGCGCCTTCGCGCTGCGCCAGGACGCGCCCTCGCAGGTCGCGCTCCCCAGCGCGGCGCCGCGGCCCACGCTGCTGGTGGTGCTCGACCAGCTCCGCGCGGTGGTGGGCCCCGGCGTGTGGCGCGTCGCGGCGCTGGCGGTGACCTACAAGCTCGGGGCGCACACGGCCTCCGCGCTCATCAAGCCGATGCTGGTCGACCACGGGTGGACCCGCGAGGCCATCAAGGACGCCGTGGTGCTCTACGGCACCGGGGCCTCGATCTTCGGCGCCGCGCTCGGCGGCCTGCTGCATCGCAGGGTGAGGGAGGCCAGCGCGCTGGGCGTCGCGGCGGTGGCGCAGGCGGCGTCGATGATCCCGCTGGCGATGGCCGCCGCGCAGGGGGCGCCCCGGGGCATCACCCTCGCGGCCATCATCGCCGAGCACCTCGCGAGCGGGCTCGGCACCACCGTGCTCTTCGCGTCGCTGATGAGCGCGACGCACCGCGAGCGAGCGGCCCTGCACTACACCGTGCTCACCAGCCTCAACGCGGTGGCCATCGCCGCGGGCGGCTACGCGGGCTCCATCACCGCCGACGTGGCCGGGCTGAGCGCCGCGGTGGCGCTCGCGATGGCCCTCAGCGTGGCGCCCTGCGCGCTGCTTTTCCGCTGGTCGGCGCACTCGGCGAGGAGCGCGGGATTGGACGCCGCGGAAGTGGAAGATTCGTTGACGGTGCGCGGGGGTTCCCTCTAGGCTGTCACGGCGCGGCGGGAGAGGCCCTGAAACACGCTCTTGAAGGCCGACAAGCTCGATGGACCTCGATGTCGGTTATGTCTGCAGCCACTGTGACTCCTATGCTCCCCTCGGCGCGACGCAGTGCCCTCGCTGCGCAAGGGCGCTGGGCTTCGACGAGAAGCCGTCCCCTCCGACGCCGTTCAGGGTCCCCATGCCGGCGCCCGTGCCGGTCGTCGACGAGCCCGGCGATGAGCCCATCGAGGCCGAACCGCTGCCCTCGCCCGACCAGGGGCTCGAGCCCACCTTCCCCTCGTTGGGCGAGGCGATCCCTCCCCCTCGTCCCGAGCCCGCGGGTCCGCCCGTGGGTCCGCACCGCATCCCGCTCAGGTTCGCTCCCACGGAGGCGCTGATGGATCAGGCCCGAAGCTACGTCTGCAAGAAGTGTTATTCCCCGGTCCCCCAGGGCCACAAGTTCTGCGGGCGCTGCGGCGAGCCCGTGCCCCGCGAGGTGCTCGGCGCGCAGACGATCATGTTCAGCAGGATGCTCGAGCCCGGCAAGGCCAAGCTCGTGCTCATCAAGGGCGAAGGGTTCCAGAGCGACCCCTCCGACGAGACGGCCTACCTGCTGGGCGGCCGGCAGCACCCGTGCGGCCGCACCCAGGGGGACATCCTCTTCGAGCACGACCCGTGGGTCTCGCCCCTGCACGCGACCTTCTTCTACCGCGACGACGGCAAGTTGGTGATCCGCGACGAGGGCTCCCTCAACGGGGTCTTCGTGCGAGTGCGCTCCCCCATGCCGGTGCAGCCGGGCGACACCTTCCTCGCAGGCGAGCAGGTGTTCCGCCTCGAGACCACGCCGCGGCCCTCCGACGGCAACGACGCCGAGGGGACGCAGTTCTACTCCTCGCCGAAGCGGGTCTCGCCCTTCCGCGTGGTGCAGATCCTCCGCAACGGCATCCTCGCCACGCAGGTGTGCGCCCGGGAGAACTCCCTCACCGTCGGCCGCGAGGGCTGCGACATGAACTTCCCCAACGACCCGTACATGTCCACCCGGCATGCGCGCGTCGAGCTCACCCCCCAGGGGGGCTTCGTGCTGCTCGACACGGGCAGCAAGAACGGCACGTACCTCTCGGTCCGCGGCGAGCGCGAGCTCAACCACGGGGACTACCTCTTCATCGGTCGCGAGCTGCTCCGTGTGGACATCTCTGCTTAGTCCGGTTCTTCAGTCTCGAATGGATGGAGGCGCGACGTGATCGTTTGTCCCAAGTGCGGCAAGGAGAACCAGGACCACTACAAGTTCTGTCTCGGGTGTGGCAACGAGCTGCCCCGCGATAGCGGCGGGGGGAGGCCCTTCCGCGCGCCGACCCCGACGGCCAACCCGATCGTCGACGTGGGTCGCGGCTCGGCGGTCCCCGGCGGCATTCCCCCGGTGGTCTCGCAGCCCGGGCCCTTCCCTCCGGCGCCGCAGCAGCCCGGCTTCGCGCCGCAGCAGCCCTTCTCGACGCAGCAGCAGCAGCCGCCCGGCTTCGCGCCGCAGCAGCCGCCGCCGCAGCAGCCCGTCTACGCGCAGCCGCCCGTCTACGCGCAGCCGCCGCAGCCCATGCCTCCGCCCTTCGTGCCGCCGCAGCAGGCGCCGGTCGCGCCGATGCCCCCGAGCGGCCCTTCCCCCATGGCCGCGGCGCCGATCAGCCGGCCGCCCGCGGCGATGCCCGCGACGTGTCCGCAGTGCGCGTCGCCCAACCCCCGAAGCAACCGCTTCTGCATCACCTGCGGCTTCGACATGGCCACCGTGGCCGTCGCCCAGGCCCCCGCGCCGGAGGTGATGCCCGAGGCCCCGACGCCCCCCATCGCGGCCCCGCAGCCGACGGCCCAGGCGCCGCGCCCCGCGGTCGAGCGCGCCCGGCTGGTGCTCATCCGCCCCGACGGCACCGAAGGCGGCCACCACTCGCTCATGGAGGGTGACAGCTCCGTCGGGCGCGACTCCGGGGGGGTGTTCTCCAACGACCCCTTCCTGTCGCCCAGGCACGCGTCGTTCACCGTCGCCAACGGCACCCTGACCGTGCGCGACGAGAGCTCCCTCAACGGGATCTACATCCGCATCGAGCGCCAGCAGCCGGTCGAGCTGCACGACGGGGATGTGTTCCGCATCGGGCAGGAGATCCTCCGCTTCGAGGCCTTCCACCCGATGCCCCGCCAGGCGGACGGCACCGAGCGCATCGGCGCCGAGTCCGAAGGGCTCGTCGGCAAGATCGTCCTGGTCACCGGCCGCGAGAGCTTCGCGAGCGCCTTCCCGGTGCCCGTCACCGGGCTCTACCTCGGCCGCGAGCGCGGCGACATCCTCTTCCCCGAGGATGGTTACGTCTCCGGGCTGCACTGCCAGCTCGCGGTCAACCAGGGGCGCCTCACGGTCACCGACGTGGGCAGCTCCAACGGGTCGTACGTCCGGCTCAACGGCCCCCGCGCCGTGCGCAACGGCGACTTCCTCCTGCTCGGCCAGCAGCTCTTCCGCGTCCACGTCCTCTGATCCAGACCCGCCCGCCCGGCGCACCGCCCTCGCGTGAAGGCGGTGCGCTCGGGTAGCATCGCGCCCCTCCATGCGCGCGCTTCTCTGCTCCGCCCTCCTCCTCTCCTCCGTGATGCTCCCGGCCTCGGCCTCGGCCCAGACCGGCTGCGGCGGCGACTACCTCGGGTGCACGAGCGCGCCCATCCGGTACCAGCACCGCGAGGGTCTGCCGGTGGAGTTCAACTTCGACACCGGGTGGGTGCCCTCCGGCTCGCCGGTGCAGGTGCGCATCGAGACGGTGCTCGCGGGCAACACGCAGGTCTCCCTCGAGGGTTCGCTGGTGGGCGCGTGGCCCGAGCCCATGAGCCTGACCGTCGAGCCCACCGAGGGCGGAGGGCGCATCTCGGTCGACTACGGCATCGTGTTTCGGGCGCGCGCCCGGCTGGCGCTCGACGTGGGGGTGGGAGGGCCCATCCGCTGGGAGGGCAACCTGCCGTACCTGCCCATGATCGACTTCCGCGCCATGTCCGCCAACGCCTTCGAGCCCTGGGCGTGGAGCCGCGCTTCGACGCAGGGGCGCACCATGCGGCAGCACATCGCGGACATCCCGATCACCGACGCCATCGTGCGCATCCCGGGCATCTCCGGCGGGTTCTCGCTCGACGCGATGGGCGAGGTCGAGGCGGGGTACCGCTCGACGCGCTTCACCTTCGGCGGCCAGGCCGACCCCATCACCCAGGGCATGCGGCGGGTGCAGGCGGTGTTCATGGCGGGCTCCTTCGTGGAGTACCAGCCGGCGCTCGAGGGCGTGCTCGACTACACCGTCGGCGTGCGGCTCTACCCCGGGCTCTACGTCTCCCTCGCGGGCCGCCGATGGACCATCGGGCTGCCGGAGATCCCCGTCGGGGTCGGTCCGCTGCCGCGCACCATCCGCTTCGACCCGGCGGTCGCTCGCCTCGGGCTGCCGGACGTCGTGGCCGAGCCCGCGATGGTGGACTTCGGCGAGGTGACGCTGGGCCGCTCGGCCGAGCGCGAGGTCACGCTGCGCAACGTGGGCGAAGGCGACGGGCGGCTGCTCACCATCGCGGGCGACGGGCCCTTCAGCTCCCCGGCGAGCTCGCGCCCGCTGCCGGTGCGGTCGCGCTCGGTGGCGGTGGTGACCTTCACCCCGGTGCGACCCGGGCCCGTCGAAGGGACGATGGTGGTGACCACCAACGATCCGGACAACCCCCGGGTGCGGGTGGCGGTGCGGGGCGTCGGCGTGGAACCGCCGCCGGAGATGCCCGACGCGGGGAGCGCCGTGCCGGTGGAGGTCGACGCGGGCGAGGTCGCGGACGACGGCGGGGTCCCGTCGACGCTGACCGGGGTGGACGACGGCGGCTGCGGGTGCTCGGTGCCCGGGCAGACGCGCAAGGCGCCGGGGGGAATGGCCGCGCTGCTGGGGATTGGTGTATGGGGGGCCGCACGGAGGTCCCGACGAGGGGCCTCGAAGCGACGGAAGACGGAGGAGAGTCCATGAAGCTTGAGGTTCGTATCGAGCGCACCAGCGCCCCGAAGGCCCATCCCCCGGAGAGCGATCTCGGGTTCGGACGGCATTTCACCGACCACATGCTGCTCGTCGACTTCAACGAGTCTCAGGGGTGGAGCGACGCGCGCGTGCTCCCGTACGGTCCGCTCGCGCTCGACCCGGCGGCGGCGGTGCTTCACTACGGCCAGGCGATGTTCGAGGGCATCAAGGCCATCCGCGGCGACGACGGCGTCGTGCGGGTGTTTCGCCTGGAGCGCCACTGCCAGCGCATGGCCAGCGGAGCGCCGCGGCTCTGCATGCCCGCCCCCGACCCGGAGATGCTCGCCCACTGCATCACCGAGCTGCTGAAGGTCGAGTCCGACTGGGTGCCCCGCGCCCGCAACACGGCGCTCTACATCCGCCCCACGCTGATCGCGACGGAGCCCTTCCTCGGCGTGCGCCCGGCGCACCAGTACCTGCTCTACGTGATCCTCTCGCCGGTGGGCTCGTACTACGGCGGCGACACGCTGAAGCCGGTGCGCATCTGGGTCGAGACGCACCAGACGCGCGCCGCCAAGGGCGGCCTCGGCGCGGTGAAGGCGGGCGCCAACTACGCGTCGAGCCTCCAGGCGGCGATGCGCGCCAAGAAGGACGGCTACGACCAGGTGCTCTGGCTCGACGGCGCGAAGCACGAGTTCCTGGAGGAGGTCGGGACGATGAACCTCTTCCTGGTGCTGGGCGACGAGCTGGTGACCCCGGCCCTGGGCGACACCATCCTGTCGGGCGTCACGCGCGACAGCATCATCACCCTGGCGAAGGCCCGTGGGATGACCGTCACCGAGCGCCCGCTGAGCCTCGCGGAGATCGTCTCGGCGCACGAGAGCGGCAAGCTGAAGGAGGTCTTCGGCAGCGGCACCGCGGCGGTGGTGAGCCCCGTGTCCGAGCTGGTCACCGCCGACCGGCGGATGATCGTGGGCGAAGGGGTCGGGCCCATCGGGCAGTCGTTCTACGACGAGCTCACCGGCATCCAGCACGGCACGCGGCGCGACGCGCACGGCTGGCTCACCGCGATCTGAGCCCGCTCAGCGGACGGGCGACGCGGCCACGCAGCGGGCGGCGTCGCCGGTCGGCACGTAGCTCCCTCCCTCCACCGGAAAATACACGTCGGGGTCGCACACCGTGACCCTGGTGAGCGCCCCCTCCGGGGCGCCGAGGCTGACCGTGGCCCCGGCCCGCACGTGGCCGACCGCGCGTCGCACTCCGCGATCGTCGACCCGCAGGGCCATCTCCGCGGGGCAGGTCACGGCGTGCGGGCAGCGGCGCGCCCAACCCATGCCGCTCCCGCTGGAGCTGCCATGGCCGATGGTGAGGTAAGGGGGTGCGGCGGCGGTCGATCCAGCCGACGAGTGCGACGTCGTCGAGCACCCAGAGGACGCGCGCCCAGCGCAGCCCGGAGTCCTCCAGCAGGGTGACGGTGTCGCTGGCGATGAGGTCGACCTCGGCGCGTGGGCCCCGCGCATCGCCCGGGGACGCGGCGCGGCTCCATCGGAGGCGGAGAGGGCGCGGCGAGGGCCCCGGCGACCGGGGGCGCGAGGGGAGGCCGGGGTGGGACGCAGGCCGCGAGGAGGGCGATGGCAGCGAGGAGAGAGCGTGGCGTGGACATCGGGCGCGGGGAGGAAGACACGTGCGGAGACGGCAGGTTCCCGGAAGGCGCGCTTGGTCGCCGGGTAATGGGGGTGGTACGATCGACCCTTCGCTCCGCAGGAATTCGCCTGGCAGACCCTCACCCTTCATGCGCTCACAGCGGGCGCGGAGCGCGTTCATGACCGACCCCACCAACCCGATCGCCGTCGAGGGCGATCCCCTGGTGACCGTCACGCGCGAGCTGCTCGAGCGTGAGGGGGCCTTCGGCGAGGGCGCGAGCGAGGTCGCGGCCGGGGCCGTGCAGGCGAGCGAGAAGCTCTGCGCGCACCTGGGGCGGGTCGTCGGCCAGCTCGGCATCTCGACGCTGTTCGTCCGCAGCCTCTTCCTGACGAGGGCGCGCTTCCCGTGGCTGGTGCTCGACCCCCACGCCGGCCCCGATGGGCGCTGGCAGGCCCTGCGCTCGTGCCTCGAGGCCCAGCACGCCGACGTGGCGCGCGAGGCGTCCCTCTGCCTGGTGACCCACCTCCTGCGGCTCATCGCGGGCCTCATCGGCGACGCGCTGGTGCTGCGACTGCTGGCCGAGGTGTGGCCCGATGACCTTCCGACCCGAACGAAAGAGGTGACGCCGTGAGCGAACGGGTCCAGATCAACAGGCTTCCGACCGGCGTCCCCGGCCTCGACGACGTGCTCGGCGGCGGCCTGCCCGAGTTCTCGTTCAACCTCATCGCGGGCCCGCCCGGCGGCGGCAAGACCACACTGGCGCACCAGATCATGTTCGCCAACGCCAGCCCCGAGCGGCCGGCGCTGTTCGTCATGATCTGCGGCGAGCCCCCGCTGAAGATGCTCCGCTACCAGCAGCAGTTCTCCTTCTTCGACCCATCGCTGATCCCCAGCTCCATCCGCTTCCTCCACCTCGGGGCCGAGCTGGTCGCCGACGGGCTGGAGAAGGTGCTGGAGAGCATCATCCGCGAGGTCGAGGCGACCGGGCCGAGGCTGGTGTTCGTCGACTCGTTTCGCGCCATGACGCGCCGCGCTCCCGAACAGGGCGGCATCAACCTCCAGCAGTTCGTCGAGGCGCTGAGCCTCCACCTCACGAGCTGGGAGGCGACGACCTTCCTCGTCGGCGAGTACGACCAGGACGACGAGCGCAACCCGATCTTCACCGTTGCCGACGGCATCGTGAGGCTCCTCCAGACGGCGGAGCGCAACTCCATTGTGCGCAAGGTGCAGGTGGTGAAGATGCGGGGCCAGGGGCAGATCCCCGGGCTTCACACGCTGAAGATCTCCGACTCGGGGCTGCGGGTGTACCCCCGGCTGCCGAACCCCGACCCGCCGCACCCCCGGCCCGCGCCGACGCTCGAGCGCAAGGGCACGGGCATCGCGGGCCTCGACGAGATGCTCGGCGGAGGCATCCCCGCGGGCTACTCGGTGATGATCGTCGGCCCGTCGGGATCGGGAAAGACGGTCGCGGCGACGCAGTTCATCCGGGAGGGCATCGAGCGCGGCGAGCCCGGGGTGATCGCGGTGTTCGAGAAGCGCCCCGACGAGTACCTGAGCGCCGCGCGCGACGCGGGCCTGCTGGAGAGGCTCGTCGCCGAGGGCAAGCTGGAGATGCTGCACCTCCGCCCGCTCGACCTCTCCGTCGACGAGACGATGGAGGAGCTCGCGGCCGCCGTGAAGCGCGTCGGAGCGAAGCGCCTCGCCATCGACTCGCTCTCGGGCCTCGAGCTCGCGCTGGCGCCGTCGTTTCGCGCGGACTTCCGTGAGTCGCTCTACCGGATGGTCGGCGCGCTGCTGCGCCTGGGCGTCACCGTGGTGATGACGGCCGAGCTGGTCGAGTCGTACTCCGAGCTGAGGCTGAGCCCCCACGGGATCTCGTTCCTGACGGACGCGATCATCCTGCAGCGCTACGTCGAGATCAGGGGGCAGCTCCGGCGCTTCATGGTCATCGCCAAGATGCGGGGCTTCGCGCACGACACCCGGTTGCGCTTCTACGAGATCGGCCCAAGCGGTCTCGAGGTGGGCGAGGCGACAACCGAGTACCAGGGCCTCCTCGTCGGCGATCCGAGGCGCGTCGGCGACATGGAGCCCCGGTGAGGGCCTGGGTGGCGGGTGCGCGAAGAGGCCAGTGATGAAGCCAACGGATGAAACCTCGCTCGCCAGCGAGGCGGTGCGCGCCGCCGCCGCCGCGCGCGAACTCCTGCTGGCGCAGGTGCAGGAGGCCAACGAGAGGCTCGTGCTCGCGGCGCTGCGCGCTCAGGACGCCGCGGACGCCGCGGAGGCCGCGCGCCTCGCCATTCAGGAGAGCGAGGAGCGCTTCCGTTCGCTGGTGACGACCTCGGCGGCGGTCGTCTGGTTCGCGAGCGCTGACGGTCGGGTGCGGGTCGATCCGGAGAGCTGGCTGCGCTTCACCGGGACGACCCAAGAGGAGGCGGCGAAGTACCCGCCCTGGGGGTGGCTCGCCAACCTTCACCCGGACGACCGGGAGCGCGTGCGCGCGGCCTGGGAGGTCTCGGTCGCGTCGAGCGGCGCCTACGCGAGCGACCACCGGCTGCGCAGGGGCGACGGCACCTACGCGTGGGTGGAGTCGCGCGCGGTGCCCGTCCCCAGCACCGGGGCGCCACGAGAGTGGGTCGGCACGATGACCGACGTCTCCGATCGGGTGCGCATCGAGGAGGCGCGCGACCAGTTCATCGGCATCCTGGGGCACGACCTCCGGTCTCCGCTGAGCGCCGTGCAGATGGCGGCGCACCTGCTCAGGCACGGCGGCGGGGCAGACCGGTCGGCGGAGCTCGTCGCGCGCATCGCACGGAGCGCGCAGCGGATGGAGGCGATGATCGAGTCGCTGCTGCTCTTCGCCCGGGCGCGCCTCGGCGGCGGCATCCCCATCGAGCGGCGCGCCTGCGCGCTCGGGCCCCTCTGCGCCGACCAGGTCGCGGAGGCGAGGGAGGCGTACCCCGGGCGGCTGATCGAGTTCGAGATGCACGGCGATCTCGACGGAGAGTGGGACCCGGAGCGCCTCGAGCAGGTGCTCAGCAACCTGATCTCCAACGCCGTGGCGCACGGGGAAGATCCGATCGACGTCACCCTCCACGGCCAGGGCGACGCGGTGACGCTGCGGGTGAAGAACCACGGGCCGCCCATCCCCGAGTCGGTGCTCTCGAGCCTGTTCGAGCCCTACCACGGGCGCGAGCGCACGGAGGGGCTCGGCCTCGGGCTCTACATCGTCGACGGGATCGTGCGAGCCCACGGCGGCACCGTCACGGTGTGGTCCGTGGAGGGCGAGGGGACCACCTTCACGGTCGTGCTGCCGCGAAAGGCTCCGCCCCCGGACTCGCGAGCGCCTCCGCGCTGAGGCGCCGTCTCGACGCGTGACGGTCGTCGCGCGGCGAGCGCACCCGCTGGCAACGTCTGGTAAACCACCGGACAGGATGTCGAGGGACGCACACAGCGTGACCGGGACCGTGGCGCCGCCCGGGGAGGAGCGCGGGCACGGCGGGCAGCGGCTCCTGGCCTTCGCTCACACGCTCCAGGGGGCGGTGGACTTCTCCGCGCTGACGGCCATGGTGGCCGAGGAGGTCCGCGGCGCCCTCGGGTACAACAATTCGTGGCTGTCGGTCTTCGAGGACGAGCGGCTGCTGCAGGCCCGGATACTGACGGTCGAGGGCCCCACCGTGGCGGACGTGTGGAAGCACGCGACGGTCATCCCGGTCGAGGGCGACTGGATGATGGAGCAGATCGCGAAGGGCGACCGGGTCGTGGTGATCGAGGACGCCCTCACCGACCCGAGGGTCAACCACGCCATCGTAGACCAGCTCAAGAACCGCACGATCATCAACATCCCGCTGCGCTTCATCGACCGCCCCTTCGGCACGCTGGGCCTCGGGACCTTCGGCGACGAGGGCCCTCGCCCCCCGACGGAGCCCGAGGTCGAGTACCTCATCGCGATGGCGGCCCACATCTCCGTGGCCGCGGCGCGCATCCGCCTCACCGAGGAGCGCGCCCTGGCCGCCGCCGACCGCCTCGACATCGAGCGCCGGCTCGCGCAGCGCCAGCGGTTGGAGAGCCTCGGGCTGCTCGCGGGGGGCGTGGCGCACGACTTCAACAACCTGCTGATGGTGATGCGCTCGACGGCGTCGGTCTTCGAGGCGGAGCGAGGGCTCAGCGAGACGGGGCGCGCCAGCGTCGCCATGCTCCTCGACGCGGTGGAGCGCGCGCGGGACCTCACCCGCCAGCTCCTCGCCCTCGGCCGAAAGCAGGACCTCCGCCTCGCTCCGCTCGACCTCAACGCGCGCGTCCGCAAGCTCGTGGCGCTGCTGCGCCGGGTCGTCCCGGCGAGCATCGCGGTCGACGTGATCGAGGGGCCGCGCCTGCCGCTCGTGTCCGCCGACGAGGTGCAGATCGACCAGATCCTGCTCAACCTCTGCCTCAACGCGCGCGACGCCATGCCGCACGGGGGGAGGATCACCCTCGAGACCGAGCAGGTGGTGATCAACGGCGAGTACGTGCGGGCGCACCCGTGGGCGAAGCCCGGACGCTACGTGCTGCTCTCGGTGACCGACACGGGCACCGGCATCGCGCCGGAGCTGATCGACCGGGTCTTCGAGCCCTTCTTCACGACCAAGCCCGAGGGCCAGGGCTCCGGGCTCGGCCTCGCGATCGTCTACGGCGTGGTGCGCCAGCACGACGGGATGGTCCACTGCTACAGCGAGCCGGGCGTGGGCACGGCCTTCAAGGTCTACCTGCCGATCCTCGAGCGGGAGGCCGACGAGGTGGGCTCCAAGATCGCCGGCGCGGTGCCCGGCGGCACCGAGCGGGTGCTGGTGGCCGACGACCACCCCGGGGCGAGGCGCGTGATGGTCGACCTGCTCACCCGCGCGGGCTACTCGGTGGTGGCCGTCGAGGACGGCGCGCAGGCCGTCGAGGCCGCGAGGCGCGAGGCCTTCGACCTGGTGATCCTCGACGCGGTGATGCCCAGGCTGGGCGGCGGGGAGGCGCGCACCCGCATTCGGGAGCTGCGGCCCGGGGCGCGCTTCCTCTTCGCGAGCGGCTACGGCGCCGACGCGCTGAGCGAGCAGCTCACCGCCGAGGACGCCCGCGAGGTGCTGGCCAAGCCCACCGACCCGGACTCCTTCCTGCGCGCCGTGCGCCGGGCGCTCGACCGCCGCTGAGCCCGGTGCCCGGGCGCGTGTAGACTCCCGCGCCATGGCGAGCATCTTCCGGAGTGATCTTCTGGCTGGGCGCGTGGCGCTCGTGACGGGCGGCGGGTCGGGCATCGGCCGCGGCATCGCGGAGGCCTTCGTGGCCCACGGCGCGCGGGTCGGCATCGTCGGCCGCAACGCCGACCGCCTCGAGGGCGCGGCGGCGGCGATGGGCGGGTCGTGCCTCGCGGCGCCGGCGGACGTGCGCGACCCGAAGGCGGTCGAGGCCGCGCTCGACGCGGTGACGGCGCGCTTCGGGCCCATCGACATCGTGGTCAACAGCGCGGCGGGAAACTTCCTGGCGCCGGCCGCGGCCCTGTCGCCCAACGGCTTTCGCACGGTGATGGACATCGACGCCAACGGCACCTTCAACGTCTGCCGCGCGGCCTTCGACCGCTCGCTGCGCGACCGCGGGGGCGTGGTGCTCAACATCTCCGCCACGCTCCACTACGCGGCGACGCCGCTGCAGATCCACGCCTCCGCGGCGAAGGCGGCGGTGGACGCGATCACCCGCACCCTCGCGGTCGAGTGGGGCCCCCTCGGGGTGCGCGTGGTGGGCCTCGCCCCGGGGCCCATCGAGGGCACCGAAGGGATGAGCCGGCTCTCCTCGGACGAGACCCGCGACCGGGTGATCGCGGCCATCCCCCTGCGGCGCTTCGGGCGCATCGACGAGATGGCCGCGGCGGCGCTCTTCCTGGTGAGCGAGGGCGCCAGCTACGTGAGCGGAGAGACCCTGGTGGCCGACGGCGCCGCGTGGCTCGGCACCAGCGCCCAGTGGATGGGCGGCTGATACTGATCTCATGTCAGTTTGGCCGCTTTGACGGGCCACCTCATGCCTGGGGTACGGCGTGCGGCCACCACATCGGCGCGCAGCGCCTGACCCCAGGCAACATCAGGTGGTCACCTTCGCGCGACGCGAAGGTTGCAAGGGGAACGGCGCGACGTGGGTGGGTGCGGAGCGAGCGCGGAGACTGTGAGGACGGGCGCGACAGTCTGCCGGGCGGGCCGTGCGAGGACGGCGACGGCGCCTCTCCTTGCAACCTTCGCGTCGCGCGAAGGTGACCACCTGATGTTGCCTGGGGTCAGGCGCTGCACGACGATGCAGAGGCCCCACGCCGTACCCCAGGCATGAGGCATGAGCCTCGCGGCAACGGCCCATCAAAGCGGCCAACCTGACACGAAATCCGTATGAGAGCCTTCTCCCATGACCCCGAAGTCGACAGCCTCTCCCATGGAGCGCGCGCTCGCCCACGTGACCGCGCTCTCCCAGGGCGATCCCCTCGATGGCTCGCTGCGCGTCACGATCAACTTCCATCCAGACCGCCTGGTGTCAGGGCGCCCCATCCTCGATGGGATGGCGCGTGACGGCTTCTATCGTTCCCAGTTCGAGACGGGGACCGGCAATGGCGCGTTGACGGCGCACCCTGGCGGCAGCCGCTGGCTCTGGGAGAGCCGCATCTTCGGCGGCGCCTACGATCATGCACCCCCCTCGGAGCGACCGAAGTACGGGGCGTTGAACTTCCGCCGCCTACCCCACGGGGCCTCGGCCCGCTTCGGCTCGGCCCACCTGCGGCTCAGGCCAGAGGCGCTCGCCCGGACGACCCTCTGCCACCCCGACAGCTACTACGAGCCGGCGAACTTCGGCGTCGCGGCCCGCGGCTCCGCCCTCCTCGCGCTGGCTGCGGCGACCCCGGCGGAAGACGCGCTGGACGACTATGTCGAGGCCCAGGTCCACGGGCCGCTGGAGCTCGCGAGAGACGTGGAGGCGCACGTGCTCGATGTCTGTTACCGCGACACCGAGGTCGAGCGAGCGGCCGGTGCGTTGGGATGCCCCGTCGAGTGGCACCCCGGCTTCCGTCTGAGCACGGATGAACTGGAGCGCCACCCGGACTACCGGGGACCGGAGTACGTGGCGCTGGGCCTGGCGCTGGCGCGCGACGGCTGGCTCGACCCCAGGACCCTCGGGGACGCTGCCCGCTCGGGCCGCCATGATGAGCAGGCCCTCAAGCGCCTCTGGCACTGCCTCGCCCGCTTCGGCGCCCCCGTCGCAGGTGCCTGAGCGCGCTGATAGGGTGACCGCATGGCCCGACGAGCGACGATCGACCTGGTGATCCCGGTGCCGCGCTCGGACGACCGCTGGGTGCTCGAGGAGGAGGACATGCCGGAGACGCCGCTCCACGAGCTCATCATCGGGTTGCTGGTGGACGTGCTGCGCACCTGGATCGCCCGCACCCATCGCGACGCCATGGCCGGCTCCAACATCGCGCTGCGCTGGAACCGCGCGAAGCCCAACGTGGGCGTCGACCCCGACGTGTACCTCGTGGAGCCGGCTCCGCCGCTGCGCGAGCGCGAGACGAGCCTGTGCCTCTGGAAGAAGGGGCACCACGCGCCGCGCGTCGCCGTCGAGGTCGTGAGCGAGGGGACGGCCGACAAGGACTACTCCGACGCGCCCTCCCGCTACGCGGCGGCCACGGTGCGCGAGCTGTGGATCTTCGACCCGCTGCGACTCGGCCCCGCGGAGGTCGTCGAGACGCTGCAGCTCTGGCGACGCGTGGCCGAGGGGCGCTTCGAGCGCGTGTACGCGGGCGACGGTCCGGCCTTCTCGCGCGAACTGGGCGCCTGGCTCGTGGTCACCGACGACGGCCTGCGCCTGCGCATCGCCGATGACGCCGCCGGGAGCCGCCGGTGGCCCACCGCCGCCGAGGTCGAGCGCGCTGCCGCCGAGGTCGAGCGCGCTGCCGCCGAGGTCGAGCGCGCTGCCCGCATCGCCGCCGAGGCCGAGCTCGAACGCCTCCGCGCGACGCTGGCCTCGAGCGCGCCACGGCCCCGCCGACCCCGCCGCACGTAGTCTCGCGCCACCGAAAACCAGCCCTGGTATTCGCGAAAACCAGCCCTGGTATTCGCGCCCGCCTCTTGGCCCCGTCGCTCCCCCCGCTACCGCAGCGAGCGCACCACCTCGTCCGTCTTGCGCACCATCTCCCCCGCGTCGCCCTCCGCCCCGTAGCGCACCGCCGCATACGCCCGGATCGCCGCCGCGCTCTCCTCTCTCAGCCCCGGCGCCAGCACGTCGCTCGCCGACACCCTCGCCGCGTAGCGCTCCAGCGTCTCGTCCGGCGCCCTCGCCACGCCCCTCGCCGTGAGCGCCGCCGACAGCGCCTCCCAGCACGGCAGCGGACCCTCCTGCGCCAGCGCCGCCTTCGTCTCCGTGGACTCGCCCCTCGCCCGCCAGGTGCGCCAGGCCAGCCAGCCCACCAGCAGCACCAGCGCCACCCCCAGCCGCTGCTCGGTGGTGCGCCGCTCGAACCAGTCCTTCGACTGACCCGCCATCACCGCCAGCCCGTCGCCCAGCGCGGCCCACCAGCGGCTCTCGTGGCCCACGTTCTGAGGGACCTCCGACTCCGGCGTGGCGTCGAGCGTCACCCAGCCCCGAGCGTCATCCCAGGCCTCCACCCAGGCGTGGGCGTTCTTCTCCCGCACCACGAAGTAGTCCCCGAGGGGGTTGCGCTCGGCCACCCGATAGCCCCCCACCACCCTCGTCGGAACCCCCGCCGCCCGACCCAGAAGCGCCAGCGACGAGGCGAAGAACTCGCAGTGCCCCTGCGGGTGCCGGTCGAGGAAGTCGATCACCGGGTCGACCCGCGGGGTGCGCTCGAACTGCAACGCGTAGCGGTAGCGGGTGCGGAGCGCGTCGGCGATGCGCTCCACCCGCTCGAAGGGCGTCGTGGCCCCGGCGGAGAAGCGCTCCGCGATCTCCGTCAGCCTCGGCCGTATCGCAGCGGGCACCGAGAGGTCGTCCACGCCCGGCGGCGCAGGCGCCATCGCCGCGCGCACCCCGGGCCGAAACCACACCCGCACCGCAGGATCACCCGGGATCGAGCGCACCACCCCCAGCGGGTCGACCCGCACCGCCCCCTCCTCCGTCGAGAGCCCGGCCGCCCCCAGCGGGATCATCACCCAGCCCCGCACTCCCCCCACCCGCTCGACCATCACCGCGTCGCGCTGACGGAGCGGACCTGTTCCGACCCGGAGGATGGCGTGCGCCGGCCCTCGGCTGCTGCGCCACCGCCCCCGGTCGTAGCGGTCGTACACGGCCCCTCGCACCCGATCGACGCCGCGGCCGTACACCCGCAGCACCATCTCCTCGGACTGCAACATCGAGGTGAGCGCGCCGAGCTCGAGGGCGTCGTCGAGACCCGTGACCGCCGACTCTCCGTAGGCCTGGAGGAAGCGCGTCATCGCCAGCGTGTGTAGCCTCGGCAGGCCCCAGCCCATCAGCAGCGTGAAGGCCAGGGCGCCCGCCCCGATGGCCACGCCCGCCGCCCTCGCGCGCGCCCCGAGCAGCCTCCACGGAGGCCGCGTCGGGTCGTCGTAGCGCATCGCCAGCAGCCCCGCCCCGAGGGTGAGCGCCGCCATCGGGAGGAAGTACCCGTGCGCCCTCACCTGACCGACCGACAGCAGCGTGAGGACGTTGAGCGCGAAGCCCGCCCTCGGCCCCCCTTCGGGACGGGCGAAGGTCAGCCGCACCAGCGCGGCCATCGCCAGCGCCGTCGCCGCGATGCACCACACGCCCCCCAGCGTCTGGGTCTGCGGCGCCGAAGGGACCAGCAGCCCCGCCAGCACCCCTCCCAGCATCGCGCCGAAGACCAGGGTGAGCCGCTGGGCGCTCGGTCCGAGGGCGAAGGCGGGGCCCGCGGCGAGGGTGAGCCCCGCGGCGGCGAGCAGGCAGGCGCCGTGGATGGGCTGCCTCGTCGCCATCACCACCGCGAGGGCCGCGAGCGTGGGAGGCAGCCCGTGGACGGCCCGGGCCCTCACGCGTGCACCGCCTCGCCGCGCAGCACGGCGTCGTGGGCGAAGAGCGACACGTCCCCGGGCGCCTCGGGGCGGGGCTTGCGGGCGTCGTAGACGGCGAGGGTCCTGCTGGCGATGCCGAGCGCACGCAGCCGCGCGCCGAGGCCCTGGTGGGTCTCCGAGGGAGAGACCGTGAGCACGAAGGCGGCGGAGAGCCGGCCCGCGTGGGGGCCCAGCGCGGAGAGCACGGCGTCGGGGTCGAGGGGCGGTCCGGGGTCGACGCAGGCCAGCACGTCGAGGGTGGGGCCGAGGAGGTCGGCGCCCGCGCCCCCGTGGGCGTTGAGCTCGTGAAGGCGTCGGCCGACGATCACCAGGTCGACCAGGGTGTCGTCGCGGCCGAGGGTGGCGGCCAGGCCCGCGGCCAGGGAGATCAGCGCGTCGAGGACGGCGGGGTGCGCGGCGCCGGAGGTGTCGGGGTCGACCACGATGGCGACGCGGCGGAAATACTCCTGCTGGTATTCGCGCACCACCGGGAAGCCGGTGCGGGCCCAGCTCCGGGCGTGGAGGTCACGGATCGGGTCGCCCGGCCGGTAGGGGCGCACCCCGCGGAGGTCGAAGGACTCGCCGGTGCTGGTGACCCGGGGCACCCCGCCGGGCTGGTGGCGGGCGAGCGTCGGGGTGCGGAGGCTGGCGATGCGGGCCACGGGGGGGACCACCACGAAGCGGCAGCCGGAGCTGTAGACCGAGGGCCCCTCGCAGAGCCCGAAGGGGACCAGGGCGCTGACGCGGAAGGTGTCGAGGTGGTGCTCGCCGCGGGAGCGGAAGCGGGCGTGGCAGGTGACCGTCTCCTGCGCCCCGGGAGCGAGGCGGGCGATGACCGGGGGCTCGCGGGTCCAGGCGCCGTCCCAGGGGAGGAAGGGGCCGTCGACGCGGAGGCTGGTGCGGGCGCGGTCGCCGGTGTTGTGCGCCGTGATGGCGAAGGCCACCTCCTCGCCGACCGCCACCCTCGGAGGAACCCTCACCGTCAGCACCACCCCGTCGACCCGGACGAAGACGCTCGCCGCGAGGGAGCACCCGAGGGTTCCGACCAGGGCGGCCCATACGAGGTGGGCGTCGGAGCGGTCGACGTCGAGGCTGATGACCGTGCCCAGAAGCGCGAGGCCCGCGGTGAGCTGCCCCTCGGGGGTGAAGCGCTCGTAGAGCCGGAAGAGAGGGAGGAGCACCCGGCCGGTGCGGGAACGTCGGAGGCGCTCGCGGTCCTCCGCGCGGCTCGGGATGAGCACGTGGTTGAGCCGCTCGAAGTCGAGGTCGGCCACCGCGTCGAGGGCCAGTCGGCGCCTGGGCTTCACACCGGGACCTCTACCCCCTTCACGATGGCGGCGATGAGTCGCTCGGGGGAGGTTCCGCCGTAGCGCGACTGGGGGGTGAGCATCACCCGGTGGGCGAGCACCGGCGCGGCGAGGGCCTGCACGTCGTCGGGCGTGACGTGGTCCCGTCCCGCGATGAGCGCCCTCGCCTGGCAGGCCCGGAAGAACGAGAGCGCCCCTCGGGGGGAGGCCCCGAGCGCGAGGTCGGCGTGGTCTCGGGTGGCGGTGACGACCCGCAGCAGGTAGCGGGCGACGGGCTCGCGGACGAGCACCTCGTGCACGGCGGCCTGGAGCGCCAGGAGCGAGTCGCCATCGGCCACCGGGCGCAGGTCGTCGAGGGGGTCTCGGCGCTGCCGGGCGTAGAGCATCGCGATCTCGTGGTCGGCCGAGGGGTAGCCCACGGAGAGCCGGAGCATGAAGCGATCGAGCTGGGCGTCGGGCAGGGGGAAGGTGCCTTGCGACTCGATGGGGTTCTGCGTGGCGAGCACGAAGAAGGGCTGAGGAAGCTGGTGGGTGGTGCCGTCGATGGTGGCGCTGCCCTCGTTCATGGCCTCGAGGAGCGCGCTCTGGGTGCGGGGCGACGCGCGGTTGATCTCGTCGGCGAGCAGCACGTGCGTGAAGATGGGGCCGCGGTGGAAGCGGAAGGTGCCATCGCGGGGGTCGAGCACCTGCGCGCCGAGGATGTCGGAGGGCAGCAGGTCGGGGGTGAACTGCACCCGGGTGCAGGTGACGTTGAAGCAGCGGGCGAGGGCGCGAGCGAGGGTGGTCTTGCCGACGCCGGGGACGTCCTCGATGAGCACGTGCCCGCCAGAGAGCACCCCCACGAGGAGCAGCTCGATGGCCTCCGGTCGGCCGGAGAGCACCGAGGCGAGGCGTTCGCGCAGGACCGCGACGGTGCTGCGCAGGGCGGAGACTTCAGGGGTGGCGCTCATGAACGGCCCTCACGGTAGCACCGGACGCGCGGGGTGAACGCCGGAGCGAGGCGGCGCATTCTCGCGAGGAGAGCGGAGAGGGAGGCGCGCGACCGCGCTACCAGTTGCCCACGACGGGGAGGTCGTCGGAGCGGCCGAAGGCGACGACGCAGCGATCGACGGAGCAGCCGTCGTAGGTGCCGTTGTCGTTGGCGTCGAGCGACCAGCCCGCGGTGCTGGGGCGGAAGACCCCGATGGACGATCGCCCGATGCCCGCCCAGTCGCCCACGACGGGGCGGTCGCCCGCGAGGCCAAAGTTGGGTGTGCAGCGGTCGATGGTGCAGTCGTCGAAGATGCCGTTGTTGTTGCGGTCCATCGTCCATGTCTGGTTGGACGGGCGGAAGATGCCGACGGCGCTGCGGCCGGTTCCCGCCCAGTCGCCCACGATGGCCGTGACGCCCGTCTCGCCGAAGGTGCCGACGCAGCGATCGACGGCGCAGTCCTGGAAGACGCCGTCGCCGTTGAGGTCGAGGCCGAAGGAGCGCTCGGGCCGGTGGAAGACGCCGATCGCGCTCCGCCCGTTGCCCGCCCAGTCGCCGGAGAGGGGCTGGTCGCCGACGGAGCCGAAGCCGGTGATGCAGCGGTCGACGGAGCAGCCGTCGAAGCTGCCGTTGTTGTTGAAGTCGAGGGTGAAGGTGCGGTCGCTGGTGCGATAGGTGCCGACGGCGGTGTGGCCGGAGCCGTTCCAGTCGCCGACGACGGGGACATCGCCCGTGGCCGTGAAGGACGGGAGGCAGCGGTCGACGGCGCACCCGTCGAAGAGGTCGTTGCCGTTGACGTCGAGGGTGAAGGTGCGGTCGCTCGGACGAAACACGCCAATGGCGCTGCGACGACGGACGGGACGGGCATCGACGGCGGCAGGGACATCGACGGCGGCAGGGACATCGACGGCGATGGGGACATCGACGGCGATGGGGACATCGACGGAGGCGGGTGCGTCGAGGGCAGCGGGCGCGTCGACGGAGGCGGGTGCGTCGACGGAGGCGGGTGCGTCGAGGGAGGCGGGCGCGTCGACGGAGGCGGGCGCGTCGACGGAGGCGGGTGCGTCGGCGGAGGCGGGTGCGTCGACGGAGGCGGGTGCGTCGACGGAGGCGGGTGCGTCGACGGAGGCGGGTGCGTCGACGGAGGCGGGTGCGTCGACGGAGGCGGGTGCGTCGACGGAGGCGTCGACACCGGGCAGCAGCGGGACCTCGGCGCGACAGCCCGACAAGACCCCCAGCAACCACCACACGCTGTGCTGGCGTTTCATGACGCGGAGGTGTCTCGCCGCCTCCACGGACCGTCAAGGAGCCGCGCCCATCGCTACCCCGATACGAGCGCGAGGCCGTCGGCGGGGATATCCCCGGTACGACCGCGAGGCCGACGGCGAGGAGTCCCCGGTACGACCGCGAGGCCGTCAGCGACCAGAGCCAGACCGCGACCGTGAGGGAGCGGGTGCGACCTACCATGCCGCCAGTCGTCGTCCGGAACCGTGGTCGGTCTCCGAGCAGAGGCGGCGTCAGAATTCCGCGCTGGCAGCGTGGTAGGTCGCGCCCCCGCCCTTACGGGTTGTCCTCTGGTCTCATTTCTAACGGCAGTTCCCCTGGTTTCGATTCGGTCCAGACTCCGGGATGGACACGCTCTACGACGCCCCAAGCTGGGCCCAGTCCGAGTTCGGGCATGCCGCGGTGCC
>Ga0208882_1000052_pt1 | contig 79500 bp, 71 predicted proteins | sample LakWasMet14_LOW5_2_FD_183862 | JGI IMG/M metagenome (GOLD analysis project Ga0208882, IMG submission 183862) | Freshwater sediment methanotrophic microbial communities from Lake Washington under simulated oxygen tension - Sediment Metagenome... | ecosystem: Environmental > Aquatic > Freshwater >...
AGGCGGACTGCGTGCGCTGTGGCTCGCGGACCTTCGGGCGGGCGACTCCGGGCTTCGTCATGGCGCCTCAACGCACCACGAATTCGCCCTATTTCGCAGGCAGATCCATTAATCGACGCGCTCTCAGCGCGCGCCGAGCGTGGAGTGGCGCTGCGGGCCGTCGGAGCCCGCCGAGACGCGCACCCTGTACCGCCCCGCGGTGGGGCCCTCGGCGGTCTGCTGCAGCTCCATGCTCCACCGGCCCGACTACCGCGCTGACGGCGCGGCGGACTCGCTCGCGGGCTCCCACGCGAGGTCGAGCGCCCAGGGGTCGCCCCAGCGCTGCTGCAGATGCGCGGTCGCCCCCTCCACGCTCAGCTCGTGGGAGCGCGACGTCGGCGGGCCGCGGCGCCGCGGGCAACGCACGGCGTAGGCGATCGGGCCGCCGTCGGTCGCGAGCGCGGTGAGCGTGCACCCGCGCTGGCCGCTCTCCAGCATGGCGCCGGTGCCGAGGTCTTCGTCCATCGGCACGTAGACCTTCGTCGCGCCGCAGTCGCCGTGAAAGAGCAGGTCGAGCGCGCCGTTCGAGGGGTCGTGACCGACCCGCGCCTCGAAGCGGCAGCGGGCGCCCACGGCGACCGGGAGCGAGTGCGCCCGGGTCACCGTGGCGTGCCACACCAGGGTGGACTGCCGCGCGATGAGGTCAGCCTGCACGGGCCTCGGCGGCCGTGGCGAGGGGGTGCGGCGGCAGGCCGCGACGAGGAGCAGCGAGAGCCCGAGACGCCAGGGAGCGAGCGAGCGCACGTCCACCACGGGCGCATCGTACGACGACCCGGGGGGAGCCCGCGCTACCGCGTCGCGCGCAGGTGCCGGGAGCTCGTCGACGGGCAGCGCTCGTAGCCGACCGTCACGACCGCCGCAGGTAGATCATCCAGTAGGTCACGCCGACGAGCACCGCGCCGCCGACGATGTTGCCCAGCGTGACCGGCAGGAGGTTCATCGCCATCCGGGAGACGGTGAGCCACTCCGGGGTGGCGTCGAGCGAGGCCGCCCGCAGCACCGTCGGCTCGCGCGCCGCGAAGAGCGCGACGGGCAGCAGGTAGAGGTTCGCGACGCTGTGCTCGAAGCCGACGGTGCTGAACGCCGCGATGGGCGGGACCACGGCCATCATCCGGTCGGTCGTGGTGCGCGCGGAGAGCGCCATCCACACCGCGAGGCACACGAGGACGTTGCAGAGCACCCCGAGCGTGAAGGCCTCGACGAAGCTCTCGTGCATCTTTCCATTGGCGATCGCGATGGACTGCGCGCCCACCGCTCCGCCGAGAAACTTGAGCTGCCCCGACAGGACGACGAGCGCCGCCACGCCGAGCGCGCCGACGGCGTTGCCCACGAGGACCAGGATCCAGTTGCGCACTAGCGCCAGGGTGGTGATGCGACGGCTCGCCCACGCCATCGTGAGGAGGGTGTTGCCGGTGAAGAGCTCGGCGCCGCCGACGACGACCAGCAGCAGGCCGAGGGAGAAGGCCGCGCCGCCGAAGAGCCGCAGCACCCCAGGCGGCCAGGTGCTCGATCCCCCACCGGCCGTCACCGTGGTCATGAAGCACGCGCCCAGCGCGATGAACGCCCCCGCGAGCACGCCCAGGGCCAGCGTTCGGCCCGCGTCGAGCGACGCCTTCCGCACGCCCATCTCTTCTGCCTTCTTCGCCATCTCGGGCGGAAGAAGCGCGTCGATGCCTTCCATGCGCGGAGCCTAGAGCCAAACCCTCGTCGGGCGCTCGAGTCTCCCTGATCCCCGTGAAAACAGCGCCGCCCTTGACCATCTGTAAGTAAACGATTACTTACTTCGGCATGGCTGATCTTCGCCGCAGCACGGAGGCCCGTCAGGTCGAGCTGACCGATGCGGCGCTCCACATCATCGCGACCCGGGGCATCGCCGCGCTCACCACGCGCAGCCTCGCCGAGCAGGTGGGGCTCAGCAGCGGCGCCATCTTCCGGCACTTCGCCTCCATCGACGCGCTCATCGAGGCCGTCGTCGCGAGGGTCGAGTCGGTCATGGAGTCGACCTTCCCCCCGAGCGAGCTCCCGCCGAGAGAGCGGCTCGACCGCTTCGTCGAGGCGCGGAGCACCGCGGTCGGCGGCCAGGTCGGCATCATGCAGCTCATGCTCTCCGAGCAGTTTCTCCTGGCGCTGCCGGAGGGCGGCTCGGCGCGGCTCGCGGCCTGCGCGCAGAAGACCCGGGAGTTCGTGCGGGCGTGCCTCCGCGAGGGCCAGGCCGCGGGCGAGTTTCGCTCGGACATCGACGCGGGCGCGCTCGTCGTCGTGGTCATGGGCACCATCCAGATGCTCGCGCTCTCGGCCGCCAATCGCCGGCAGATCGGCACGGCGCCGCAGTCGGTTCGGGACGCCCTCGGGGTGCTGCTGAGGCCGCCTCCGCCCGTCGTCCCCCAGAGCACGCGGCCGAAGGGCTCGCGTGGAAGGTGAGGTTGTCATGACGACGCGTTCGGGCGCCTGGCGCTGGGTGGCCGGTGGGCTCGCGGTGGCCTTCGGACTCGCGACGATCGTGGAGGGCGGGAGCGTGCTCCTGGGTGGGCCGGCCGCGAGAGCTGAGGCGGGCCACGTGGTGCCCTTCGTGCTGGCCTTCAACTTCGCAGCGGGCTTCGTCTATGTCGCCGCCGGAGCTGCGACCCTGGCAGGGCGAGCCTGGGCGGCCTGGCTGGCGCTCGCGCTCGCGTCGTCGACGCTGCTCGTCTTCGCGGCGTTCGGCGTCCACGTGAGTCAGGGCGGGGAGTTCGAGGCACGAACGGTGGCGGCGATGACGCTGCGCTCGGCGTTCTGGGTGGTGCAGTCGCTCACCCTGCCGACGCTGCTGCGACGATGGAGGGCATCATGAGCGATCGATGGTCCATGAAGAGCGTCGCCCTTCACTGGGTCTCCGCGGCGGTGATCCTGGGGATGGTCGCCGCGGGCTTCGTGATGAGCGACCTCGCGCCAGACTCCAGCCTGCGGCTGCTGCTCTCGCGCTCTCACACGCTCTTCGGCTTCACCCTCATGGCGCTCACCGCGCTGCGGCTGATCACCCGCTGGCGAGGGCCGAGCCCTGATCCGCTGCCGCTCCCGCCGCTCCACCGCCGCGGGGTCGACCTCGTGCACAAGCTCATCTACGCGGTGGTCTTCGCGCTTGGAGCGAGCGGCCTGATCACGGCCGCCCGCAGCGCGTGGCCCGAGTACATCCGAGGAGCGATCGCGAGGGCCCCGGAGCTGGAGCACGTCGCGTCGAGAGAGGTCCACGAGTCGCTGGTCTTCGCGCTCATGGCGCTGATCGCGCTACACGTCGGCGGGGTCATCGTGCAGGAGCTTCGCGGAGGCGGCGCGCTCCGCCGGATGCTCCCCCGCTCGGACGCTGGCACCGGCTCCCCCCGAGAGGCGCGTTGATCCGATGACCCTTCCATCAATCCTTCGTAGCGCGCTCCACCTCGCACGCCGCGGCCTCTGGGTCGCTCTCCCCCTGGGCGTCGCGCTGCTGGTGCTCTGGCTGCGCGTCTGGTCTCCCGTGCGCGTCGAGGCCGTCCGGGTCGATCGCGCGACGGTCATCCAGGAGGCCTTCGGGCGCGGCACCATCGAGAGCCAGCGCGAGGCCGCGGTGGGCTTCGACCTCGTGGGCCGGCTGAGCGAGGTGCTCGTCGAGGAGGGCGCGCGCGTCACCCTCGGCCAGGAGCTCGCGCGGCTCCAGACCGACCAGGCCCAGGCCGACCTGCGCTCGGCGCAGCGGGGCGTCTCGGCCGCTCGCACCTCGCTGCTCCGGCTCTCCGCGGACGAGCAGCGCGTGCGCGCCCTGCTGCTCACCGCCGAGCGGGAGAACGCCCGCGCGCAGGCGCTCTTCCACAGCGGGGCCATCGCGAGCCTGCAGCGCGACGAGGCCAGCGACCGCCTCCGCCTGGCGCACGCCGACCTCGACCGGGTGCTCGCCCAGCGCTCCGAGGCGACGCGAGGCATCGACGTCGCGGCGGGCGGCGCCGAGCAGCGGCGGGTCACCATGGTGCGCGCGACGCTGCTCGCGCCCTTCGACGGGCTGGTCACCCGGCGGCTGCGAGAGCCCGGCGACACGGTCACCGTCGGCTCGACCGTGCTGCGCATCGTCGACACCAGCCAGGTCTATGTGAACGCCGCCATCGACGAGACGGTGCTGCCGCAGCTCGCCGTCGATCAGCGCAGCACCATCGCCTTTCCGGGCGAGGGCCCCCCGGTCGCGGGGCGGCTCTCGAGAATCCCCTGGGAGGCAGACCGCCAGACCCACGAGCTCGTCGTCGAGGTCACGCCCGATCGCCTCGAGCGCCGCGTGGCCATCGGCCAGCGCGCCGACGTGCGCATCGAGGTCGGCCGCCGGGAGAACGCGCTCCGCATCCCCACCCGGATGATCTTCCACGACGAGCTCGGGCCCTTCGTGTACGCCGACCGCGGCGGCCGCATCGCGGTGGTGCGCCCGCGCTTCGGGCTCACGGGAGCCGAGCACGTCGAGGTGCGCGAGGGACTCTCCGAGGGCGACGCCATCCTCGCGGCGCCTCGACCGGCCCTCAGCCTTCCCCCCGGGCGGCGCTGGGTGGCCCGATGAACCTCGCCCTTCGGGACGTCCGCCGACACGTCGCCCGCTTCGTCGGCACCGCGGCGGGCCTCGGGCTCCTCCTCAGCGTCGTCGTCGCGATGCAGGGGATCTATGCCGGGATGGTGGACGACGCCACGATCCTGACCCGGGCGATGCGCGCCGACCTGTGGATCGTGCAGCGAGACACCGTCGGCCCCTTTGCGGAGGCGTCTCGGCTCGACCCCAGCGTCGAGGCGCGCGCCTCGGCGGTGCCCGGCGTGCGCAGGGCCCGCCCCTACAACTATCAGCTCATCCAGCGCGAGCACCACGGCGCCGTGCTGCGCATCGCCCTGGTGGGCCTCGGCTGGCCCGACGACCCTGGGCACACGCTGCCGCTGGTGCGCGGGCGTCACCTCTCGCAGCCGCACGGGGAGATGATCGTGGACGCCTCCCTCGGGCTCGGCCTCGGGGAGTCGCTGGTGCTCGCGGGGGAGCCCTACCGCGTCGTCGGGCTCACCAGAAACGCCCTCACCTCGGGCGGCGACTCGGTGGCCTTCATGACCGTGGGCGACACCCAGCTCGTCGCCTTCGACCAGTCGCCCGAGGCGACCCTGCTGGAGCGGCAGCGCGTGGTCGAGCGCCTCCGCCGCACCGACCTCGGCCGGGGTCAGCCGACGCTGGAAGACCTCGCCGCGGATCCTCGCTGGCGCGCCCCGGCGCTCGCCTCGCCCCCGCTCGCGGCGGTGCTGGTCGACGCGGACCCGCATCGCATCGCCGAGGTGCAGGCGACGGTGCGCCGATGGGGAGACGTCACCGTGTTCACCCAGGGCGAGGAGGAGACGCTCCTCCTGAGCGGCGTCGTGCAGCGAGCGCGTATGCAGATCGGGCTCTTCACGGTGATCCTCACGCTCACCGCCGCGATCATCGTGATGATGATCATGTACAACCTGACCCTCGAGAAGACGCACGACATCGCGGTGCTCAAGCTCATGGGCGCGCCCCGCGGGCGCCTCCTCGGGCTGGTGCTGCAGCAGGCCTGGCTGCTCGGCGCGCTGGGCTACGCCGTGGCCTATGTCATCGGGGAGCTGCTGTTTCCGATGTTTCCACGGAGGGTGCTCATCACCACGGCCATCTCGGTGGTCGCGCCGATCGCCACGCTCGCCATCGTGACCCTGGCGAGCGTGGTCGGCCTCAGCCACGTGATGCGCATCGACCCGGCGAGCGCGCTGGAGGGATGACCATGACCGACGCCGTGCGCGCAGTGGAGCTCAGCAAGACCTACGGCACCGGGTCGGCGGCGGCGGTGGCGCTCTCCAAGGTCAGCCTGACGATCCCGCGGGGGACGGTGGCGGCGCTGCTGGGCCCGAGCGGATCGGGGAAGTCCACGCTCATCAAGGCCCTGGGCTTCGTCTCCCCCGCCGACACCGGCGAGGTGTACTTCGAGGGGAAGCTGGTGGTGAAGGACGGCCGGCCCCTCGCGGACCTCGCCCAGCTGCGGAGGCGGCACCTCGGCTTCGTGTTCCAGAAGGCCAACCTGACGTCGTTTCTCACCGCGAGGGAGAACGTGGAGATCGCGTGCGAGTTCGGGGGGAAGACCGACGGTCGCAGGCGCGCCCGGGAGCTGCTCGACTACCTCGAGGTCGCCCACCGGGCAGACGCCTACCCCGAGATGCTCAGCGGCGGCGAGCAGCAGCGCGTGGCCATCGCCAGGGCTCTCGCCAACGAGCCCTCGCTGATCCTCGCCGACGAGCCCACCGCGGCCCTCGACAGCGTCCGCAGCCGGAGCGTGATGGAGCTGTTCCGCAAGGTCGCGCACGACCGCGGCGCGGCGGTGCTGGTGGTCACCCACGACCACCGCGCGCTCGACGTCTTCGATGTCCTCTATGAGATGGAAGACGGCCGCATCAGGCCCTCGGAGCACAAGGTCGGCGGGGCGACCTGATCGGCGCGCGCTCACCCCGAGTCGACGTGTCGCAGCAGGCGCTCCGGGGTCACGATGAGGGTGCGGTCGCGCCAGGGTGGGCGCGTCGCCATGGCGAGCACCCGCTTGTCGCGCGTGAGCAGCAGGTGCGCCCCGGCCTCCCAGGCCAGCGAGAGAAACTTCTGGTCGTCGCGGTCACGGCACCGCGGCAGCGAGGCGTCGGGCGACGCGGCGTCGGGCTCGGCGAAGGGCACGGTGCGCGCGCGGTAGTCGGCGAGGAGATGCGCCTGTCGGTCGGGGTCGATCGCGAGCTCGGGGATGCGCAGCACCCGGGCGAGCTCGTCGAGGGTCGCCGCCCGGGTGAGCAGCGCGGCGCGGCGGCTCTCCAGCCAGCCCAGCAGGCCCACGAGGCGCGGGTGCCGGTAGTACCAGAGCGACAGCACCGCGTTGGTGTCGAGCACGACGCGCAGCGGAACATCGCGGGGTAGCGGCAGCGGGGAGGGCTTCATGGAAGTCGCGGAAGGGTGCGTCGGGATACGGATGCGGTGAGGGTGTAGCGCTCGCTCCCGCTCACCGCTGCGGCAGCGTCACCAGGTCGCAGCGCACGTGCACCGCGTCCACGCCGCCGCCCATCTCGTCGACGTTGGCCATCACCGCCACGACGCCGTCCTCCGCGGGCAGCAGCACCGGCGGCGCGATCACCCTCGCCCTCAGCGGGACCACGTCCCTCCTCGGAAAGGGCGTCCCCGCCCCGTCGAAGTACACCAGGTAGGCGTGAAGTCCCCCCGCCACCGTGTCGCCGTTCATCGCCAGGTCGTAGAGCACGCCCTCGCCGCCGGTGATCATCGTGTGCCCGAGCGGTGCGCCGTCCAGCTCCCGGGTGGTCCATAGCCGCGGCGTCTCCACCTGCAGCCGAGCCCGCGCCACCGGCAGCGTCGAGACCGCCAGCCCCCGGCCCTCGGCCCACTGCGAGAGCACCAGCGAGCTCCCTCGCATCGACGCCGCCGTCGGGTAAGGCCCCAAGCCCAGCCTCGCAGGATCACCCGAGGGCTCCAGCGTGTCGGTGAGCCGCACCAGCACCTGCTCCCTCGCCTGCTCCCCGGTCACCGTCGCGCCTCGCACCGGCCGCTCCAGCAGCGCCGCTGCGTCGGCCCCCGCGGGCAATGGCAGGAGCTGCATCGAGCCTCCGACGTGCTGCTGCCACAGCACCGGATCGCCCACCCGCTCTCCCTGCCCGTCGAAGCTGAGCGCGACGACCTCGCCCTCCTCGGTGCCGCCGAGCGCGATGGCGCCCGCGTGGCCGTTGACGGTGCGCGCGGTGGCCGTCAGCCACACGAAGCCGTGCGTCCCCGCGGAGGTGGCGGGCGGCGCCTGGGCGACCCGTCGCATCGGGGCCACGGGGCCCTCCGGCGCGACCAGCGTGGCGTAGAGATCCCCCGCGACGTGGGCGATCACCAGCACGCCCCCCTCCACGGTCACCCCCACCGGAACCCCCGGCGGAAAGGTCTCCCCCTCCCTCCGCGACGGGGTCGGGTCCTCCACGAAGAGGGCCTCGCCCACCAGCCCGAGACTACGGTTGACCCTGGCGAATACCATCCCGGGTAAAGCATCCGGCGGCGTGGCGGCGCCCCGAAGCTCCAGCTCGGTGATGGACCGCCGCAGCCCTCGCCGCTCTCCCACCCTCAGGGTGCGCTCCGGGTCTCGCACGGCGATCACGAAGGCCGCTCCCTCGCGCGAGGGCCGGGCGAAGGGCGCGGCCACGATGCGGTCGCTCCCGTTGGCCAGCAGGAAGGGGGCGCTCAGCACCCGCCTCGCCTCGGTGGTGACGCACACGCGCTCCCTCGACTGGGCTCCCGCCGTCGCGGCGCTGAGCAGGGCGAGGCATCCGGCTACGAGGCTACGTCGCGCGATCATCGGGCGGCTCCGGGGAGGTTGCAGGTGAGGTCGATCCATCGCCAGGTGACGCCTCGCTCGGCGCTGCGGGGGTAGAGCGCGACGAGGTGGGTCTCGTCGGCGTCGAGGCTGACGCCCCCGGCGATGGCGCTGGCGTCGTCGGGCAGGCGGAAGTGGGCGCCCGCGAGGGTGCCGCGGTCGAGCGCGGCGAAGGTGAGCGAGGCGGCGGGCTGACCCTCCGGGGCGATCCCGGTGGAGAGGGCGAGCCAGTGGCGCGTCCCGGCGTGGGCGCTGGCGAGGATCTCTCCCCCCGAAGGGTGCACCGCCAGCAGGCTGCGCGGGTTGCGGAGGGTGTCGCGGTCGAGGTCGGCGATGCGCAGCGTGGGGCCGACGCGGGAGAGCACCGCGAGGGCGCGGCCGGGGAGGTGCTGCCAGAGGGCCGTCCCGACGACGTGGCCCAGCGGGTCGGCGAAGGGGTCGTCGTCCCTCGATGGGGCGGCGCCGAAGGAGCGCGCGGCGAGGGTGAGGGAGACGTCCTCGCCGAGGGTGTCGGGGCGGGCGAGGAGCAGCGCCGTGCGGTCGACGTCGCGCACGGCGTCGAGCAGCGTGTCGCCGTCGCGGAGGGTCGAGAGCACGACCGGCGGTCGACCCGCGGCGACGCGGACCAGCACGGGCGACCCCTCGTTGGTCTTGGCGACCACGTAGACCTCGCCGGTCTCCGGGACGACGGCCGCCGCGCTGGGGTCGCGCAGCGTGGGGAAGAGCGCGTGGGTGACGGTTGCTCCTCGGATGGTGACGAGGTCGAGGCGCTCCACCGACTGGAGGGGGTAGGAGATCACCGCGAGCGCGGCGCCTCCGGGGATGCGGGAGGCCGCGAGGATGTCGCTGGCGGAGGAGCGCCCGACGAGCAGCGGGGTGAGCCTCCGCTGGGCGTTGAGGTTCGAGGCGACGAGGCGGCCGGGGGCGTCGGCGGCGCCTCGCACGATGGCGAGCAGCGTGGCGCCGGAGGGCGTGACGACGACCGCGGAGGCGGTGTGGCGCAGGGCGCTGGCGTTGGTGTTGGCGTCGACGTGGGCGACGAAGTCCCCAGAGCCTCGGGCGGTGCACGCCATGTCCGCGGCGGTGGACTGCGGTCGGGCGAGGGTGACCCGCGGGGCCTCCGGGGCGATGGGCTCCTGCACGAAGGTTCCTGGCGGGAGGTCGAGCGGGTCGACGTTCTCGGTGGCGTGGCAGCGCACTCGGGTGAGGATGAGCTGCGGGGTGCCGTCGTCGACGTCTCGACCGTCGACGGCGAGGAGGGCGTCGTCGGCGCCGGGCGTCGTGGCGACGGCGAACTCCGCGGTGCGGGAGAGAAAGCCCGTGAGGAGGGGCGCCCGCCCCAGGTAGCGGCCCGTGTCGTCGAGGAGGGAGAGGTTGACGGTGGCGCCGGCGTCGTCGGCGAGGGTGGAGAGGGAGAGGGCCGCGATGCGGTGCTGCCCCAGGGGGGCGAGGGAGACGTGGAGGTCCGAGGCGCCGCGGTAGGTGGCGAGGGTGAGCGGGGCCTCGGCGACGGTGTCGTCGGCGGAGAGCACGGCGGCGCGGGCGGCGGTGTCGCGGCGGGCGACCCGGGCTCGCCAGGCGACCAGGGTGCGGTCGTCGCCCAGGGGCAGCAGCGAGGCGTGGTCGAGGTCGCGGGCGACGAGGGTGGGGCGGTCGTCGTCGAGGCGCACCAGGGCGCGCTCGTCGGTGTCGGCGGCGTGGTCGCGGGCGACGGTGGCCCAGACAGCGACGCCCCGGGCGGTGACGGCGACGCGCGGTGCCTCGCCGGTGAAGGCGCCCCCCTCGGGAGCGGGCGCGGAGTGCACGCTGCCATCGGGATCGATGCGGTCGACGAAGGCGGCCCAGGCGGTGGCGTCGGAGCGGCCATCGCCGGGAGAGCGGGCGGCGGAGCGGGCGACGGCGACGACGGGGCGGTCGTCGCGGAGGCTGAGCGCAGGCGCGCCGAGCACTCCGGTGGGGGCGAGGAGGCGGGCGGCGGGGCCGGGGGTTCCATCGGGGCCGAGCGCTCGGAGGGCGACGCGGTGCTGGCCGGGCGGGCCCTGGCGCCACGCCAGGAGGTAGCCGTCGCGGGTGGCGACCAGGGCAGGGAGCGTCGGGGAGGGGCCTGCGTCGTCGAGGTCGATGGGGCTGTGGGCGACGCCGTCGGTGACGCTGCTGCCCTCGCGATCGAGGGGGAGCAGACGCAGCGTCGGGTGTCCGTCGCGGTGGGGGTCGACCACGAAGGCCACGAGGCCGCCGTCGGCGCGCCGGGCGAGGGCGGGCGACGCCGGGAGCCCTGGTGTGAGCGAGGCGACGGCCAGCGGGTCACCGGCCTCGCAGCGGGGCATCGCGGGGGCGGCGAGCGCCCTGACGACGGTGGAGGTGTCCGCGGGGGGAGGGGCCTCGGGCATCGCGACCGTGGCAGGGGGCACCGGCCGGGGGGCGCTGCGGCACGCGGCGAGGACGAGCGAGAGGACGATCGGGTGGGGGCGTCGCACGGGGGTGTTTTGAGCGACACCGGGGGACCGGGGGAAGTTCCCGGCATGGAGGCGGTGGCTACACCCCGCTCAGCCCGTGAGCTCGGCCAGCACCTTCGCCGCGTGCCCGGCGGCCTTCACGTTGGGGTAGGCCTTCACCACGGTGCCGGTGCCGTCGATGACGAAGGTGCTCCTCAGCACGCCCTCCACCTTCTTGCCGTACATGGTCTTCTCGCCCCAGGCGCCGTAGGCCTTGTGCACCGCCAGCTCGGGGTCGCTCAGCAGCGCCACCTTGAGCCCGTACTTGTCCCTGAATTTACAGTGGCTCTTCACGGTGTCTCTCGACACGCCCAGCACGGTCGCTCCAGCCTTTGCGAACTCGTCGGCCAGGGCCGTGAACTCGTTGGCCTCCACGGTGCAGCCCGGGGTGTCGTCCTTCGGATAGAAGTAGAGCACCAGGGTGCGCCCCTTGAAGTCGTCGAGGGAGACGTCGCTCCCCGAGTCGGACGGCGCCTTGAACGTGGGCGCCGCGTCGCCTGCCTTCACCATGTCGATGTCCCCTCTATGTTCTCTGAACGACTAACGAACGCTGATCTGCCCGCCCGCCCGGAGCTGAGTCTCCAGCCGCACGGCCCCCTTGGCGGTCTTGCTCGCGAGCTGCGCCGTGATCTGGAACTTCAGCACCAGCACCTCGTCGTCGCGCACGTGCTGCACGATGACGTTCTTCAGCCTCGGCTCGTACTGAAGGATCGTCGCCCGGATCGACCGCTGCAGCGTCTGGATCGCCTCGGGGAAGGTGTGCATGAGGTCGGTGAAGTCGACCACGCCGAAGTCCATGGCGGCGGGGCACTCTCCCTGCCGGGTGTTGAGCAGCCCCCGCAGGTGCTCGATGATCGACTCGACGTCGTTCTCCGTGCGGGTGCGGGTGATGTCCTTCGCAGCGATCCGTGAGAGCAGTCCGCGTCCAGCCATTGGGGATGGGCGGGACTATACGCCTCCCCCTCGCTCCGGGCGCTCTCTCCGGCGCCGCGGGGCAGAGCTCTCCCGATGCCGACGGGGGTTCTGGAGAAGTATTGCTTCGCTGAACGGCACCGTGCGATTCTCCGCCCGAATCCGTGGCGGTGCGGACTTCTGGTGCCGCGCCATCGCCGCTGGGGAAGGTCGATCAACGTGCGTAGAACGGGTAGCAAACAGGGTCTCCGAGGACTGCTCGCCTGCCTCGCGCTCGCGCCCATGGTCGCGACGTGCAGCAGCACCCCGCGGCTCCCGACACAGCCGGCCACCTGCAACCTGCCGCAGAACATCGGGCTGGTGCTGCGCGGCTCCGAGCGGCTCAACCCCAACGACGACGGGCGCTCGCTCCCGGTGGTCGTCCGCATCTATCAGCTCAAGTCCGGCGCGCGCATGGAAGAGGCCGAGTTCGAGGGCGTCTGGCGGCATGACCGCGAGGTGCTCGGCGACGACATCCTCAAGATGGACGAGATGTATCTCTATCCAAACCAGCGCATGGCCCGCACGTTTCGCCGCGACCCCGCGGCCACCCACGTCGTCGCCGTCGCCATCTTCCGCCACCCCGCGGGCCAGGCCTGGCGCACCATCTACGAACTCCCGCCCCCTCCCGGCGACGAGCGCTGCGCCGCGCAGTCCGCCGACCCCTCGGCCAGCCCGCCGCCGGTGCGCGACGCCCGCTACGTCTTCTACCTCGAAGACTATTACATCGAGCCCGGCACCGACGAGCCGCCCACCGACGCGGGCATCCGTGACAGCCGTGGCCGGCTGCGCCTGCCCAGCACCCTGCCGGGTCGCCCGTCGGTCCCCTCGGTGAGCAGCCCCCCGACGCTGCCCAACGTGCCCAACCTCCCCGGCGCGCCGACGCTCCCCGGCGCCCCCGCGGCGCCCACCGCGCCGACGCTCCCCAGCGCCCCGAGCGCCCCGTCGCTGCCCAGCGCCCCGACGGTCACCCCGCCTTCCATCTCGATGACCTCGCCCATCGCGGTGCGCGAGGTCCGCGCATGAGGGTTCCGCAGCGCGTCATCTGGTCGGAGGGGATGTTCATGTCCCCGCAGCACCTGCAGCAGCTCGACCGCTACCACGAGGGTTTGCTGGAGGCGCGGCTCTCCGCGCTCAGCGCCTACGACTGGGGCGTCGTGTCGCTGGAGATCGACGAGCGGGCGCTCGTGGCCGGCCAGGTGCGCGTTCAGCGCTTCGAGGGCGTGCTCCCCGACGGCCTGCCCATCGCCTTCGACGGGGCGCACCCCGAGGCGCCCGCCGTGCGGCCCATCGAAGGCTACTTCGCCCCGACGCAGCGCGTGCTGGAGGTCTTCCTCGCGGTGCCCGCCGAGCGCGACGGCTCGCCCGTGGTGGCCCCGAGCACCGTGCCCACCCAGGGGATGCGCTTCTTCACCGCGCAGCGCGCCGTGGTCGACGCCGCGGGCGGCGCGCAGGACGTCGCCGTGGCCTTCGCGCAGCGCCACGTGACGGTGCTCTTCGGCACCGAGAGCCGCGACGACTTCGAGGCCATGAAGATCGCGGAGATCGTCCGCGACGGCGCCGGGCAGCTCGCGGTGCGCGCGGAGTTCATCCCCTCCATCCGCCGCATCGGGGCCTCGTCGTGGCTGATGGGCAGCCTGCGACGGCTGCTCTCCCTCATGGCCGCCAAGCAGAACTCCCTCTCCGAGCAGCGCCGCCAGCGCGACGCGGCGACGGTGGAGTTCACCGCGGCGGACATCACCCGCTTCCTCCTGCTCAACGCCATCAACTCGTACCTCCCGGTGGTCAACCACCTGTGCGAGCGCGGCGACACGCCCCCGGAAGACGCGTACCTCTTCCTCTGCCAGCTCGCCGGGGCGCTCTCGACCTTCGCCTCCGACGCGAAGTTCTCCCCGACCACGCTGCCGAAGTTCCTCTACACGGAGCTTCAGACCACCTTCGCCGAGCTCATCGAGCGCATCACCGTGCTGCTCAACCTCACGGTGCGCGAGCAGTACATCGTGGTGCCGCTCCAGAGCCGCGAGGACGGGCTGCACTTCGGCAAGCTCGACGACGAGCGCCTCGTGCGCGGCGCGCAGTACATCCTCTCGGTGCGCTCGCAGCAGCCCGAGCAGACGGCGGCCGAGCAGATCCCGCAGCTCTCCAAGATCGCCGCCTGGAGCGACGTCACCTCCATCGTGCAGAGCGCGCTCCCGGGCGTGGCGCTGCAGGTGACCTACCGCCCGCCGCCGGAGATCCCGCCACGCGCCGGGGTCCTGTATTTCATGCTGAACCAGAGCGGTCAGTTCTGGCGCAACGTCTCGGGCGAGCAGACCATCTCGATCTACCTGCCCCCGCCGTACGACCCCGCGAACATCAAGCTCGAGCTGCTCGCGATCCCCAAGCCCGCGGCCGCCCAATAACGCCTTCCGCCACCGGAGTACCCCACCGGCATGGACCGAATCGACGATCTCACCGCGGATGTCTTCAACTTCCTGATCCAGCTACGGCGGCTGGACGCCAACGCCCAGCCTCCGCCGGAGACCGTGCTCCAGCGGCTGCGCACGCTCATCGACACGATGGGCAAGCGGGCCGCCGACCTCGGCTTCTCCCGCGAGGACGTGCTGGAGATCACCTACGCCATCGTGGCGCTCGCCGACGAGGCGGCGATCTACGCGGGCGGCAACCTCAGACAGTTCTGGATGCAGCGCCCGCTGCAGCTCCAGTACTTCAACGAGAACGTCGCGGGAGAGAACTTCTTCGCGCGCGTCATGGCCCTGCGGCAGGACCCGCGGCGCATCGACGTCGTGCGGGTCTACTACACCTGCCTCGTGCTCGGCTTCCAGGGGAAGTACCGGGTGCGCGGCGGCGAGGCCGAGCTCGCGGCCATCATGGACCAGCTCGCGGGTGACCTCTCCCGCGCCGGCCTCCTGGGCCCGGAGCTTCTCTCCGTGCACGGCGATCGCCCGGCCGGCGAGGTGCGCACCCGCTCCCGCGCCGACCTCCCGGTGGTGGGCCTCGCGGCCGCCGCGGTGGTCATCTCGCTGGTGCTCTACGTCGGCCTGCGCATCTCGCTCAGCGGCGAGGTCAGCACCGTCCTCAACCGCATCGCCCAGTTCGTTCACTGAGAGAGGGCGACCCACGTGTTCAAGTACATCTTCGCGTTCCTGGTCGTCGCGATCGCCTGGGCGGCGGCGCTGGTCCTCAAGGACAAGCTCCCGCACGGCTTCGACATCGCCATCGCCGTCACCGTGCTCACGGTGCTCGCGCTGGTGGGGCTGGTGCTCTACCGCAAGTACCGCGCGCGCAAGGCCGCGCGGGAGATCGAGAAGGCCCTCAACGCCCAGGCCGACGAGCACGCCCGCACGGTGCGCCCCGAGCAGCAGGCGGAGGTGCGCGCGATGCAGGCGGAGGTCACCCGCGCCATCGCATCGCTCAAGTCGTCGAAGCTCGGCAAGAGCGGCGCCGAGGCCCTCTACGCGCTGCCCTGGTACGTCATCATCGGCCCGCCCGGGTCGGGCAAGACCACCGCGCTCCGCAACTCGGGGCTGCAGTTTCCCTACGCCTCGCAGAGCGGCGGCGGGGTGAAGGGCGTCGGCGGAACCCGCAACTGCGAGTGGTGGCTCACCAACGAGGCCGTGCTGCTCGACACCGCCGGCCGCTACATGACCGCGGACGACGACCGCGACGAGTGGCTCTCCTTCCTCGACATGCTCCGAAAGAACCGCCCCGAGAAGCCGCTCAACGGCGTCATCGTGGCGGTGAGCGTGGCCGACCTGCTGGGCGCCCGCGAGCACGAGATCGAGAACATCGCCAAGCGGGTGCGGGAGCGCATCGACGAGGTGATGGGCCAGCTCCAGATGACCATGCCGATCTACCTGCTGTTCACCAAGTGCGACCTCGTCGCCGGGTTCAGCGAGTTCTTCGGTGACCTCCGCAAGAACGAGCGCGGCCAGATCTGGGGCTTCACCTGGCCCCTCGGCCAGCAGCTCGCCTCGCCGGGCGGCGCCTTCGGCGAGCGCTTCGACGAGCTCGTGAAGGTCATCGACCAGCGGAAGTTTCGCCGCCTCGCGGGCGAGCAGAAGCTCGAGGTGCGCGAGCAGGTGTTCCAGTTTCCGCAGCAGTTCGCGGGCGTGAAGCAGAACCTCGCGGACTTCGTCGAGAACCTCTTCTCGACCAACGTCTACCAGGGGGCGCCCAACTTCCGCGGCGTGTACTTCACCTCCGGAACGCAGGAGGGCCGGCCCATCGACCGGCTCACCCAGAAGCTCCGCGACACCCTCGGCCTGCCGCAGACCGCGGCCCCCACGCAGGTGGTCACCGAGGCCAAGAGCTTCTTCCTCCGCGACGTGTTCGCCCGGGTGGTCTTCCCCGACGCCGACGTCGCGTCGCGCAGCCCCGAGGAGATCCGCCGACAGCGGCGGCAGCGCTACCTGCTCGCCGCGGGCGCCTTCGCCACGGCGCTGGTCATCCTCACCATCCCCGCCATCGCGTACGTCTACAACCGCGACTTCGTCCGCGAGGCCGGGGTCGAGGTCGAGCGCATCGCCGCCAACGCGGGTCAGGCCAACGCCGCGCCGCTCACCCTCGCGGAGCTCGAGCCCGTGCGCACCCGCGTCGAGCAGCTCCGCAAGTGGGAGAGCGGGACCGAGATGGTGCCGCTCTACATGCGCTTCGGGATGTACAAGGGCACGGAGATCTACCCCCGCATCTCGCAGCTCTACTCCACGGCGCTGCGCCGCCGGGTCATCGAGCCCCTCGCGGCGCGCGACCTCCGGGGCATGCGGGACTTCGTCGCGAGCCACCCGGGCGGCACCGTCCCGACGCAGCCCGAGCGCACCGCCCAGTACGACGTGCTGAAGACGCACATCCTGCTGAGCCCCGCGACGCCGCGCGCCGCGGGCGAGCCCACGACCGCCACGCAGAAGCCCTTCCTCACCCGCGCGCTGGTCTCCGCCTGGGGACGCGGCGCCGAACCCTCGCCGGCCGACCTGGCGGCGATGAACGCCAACATCGCGGCCTACATCGACCAGCTCGCCGACCGCCCGCAGGAGCTCGCGCTCCCTCGCGACGCCAACGCCGTGCGCTCGGTGCGCGAGGTGCTCAACCGCTCGTCGAGCGTCGACCTCGCGCTCGAGGGGATCATCCACGCCGTCGAGCCCATGGGCTTCGACGTGACGCTGGCGAGGGCCATCGGCCGCTCGCCGGAGCACATCTTCCAGGTGGGTCCGATGGAGGGCCGCACGGTGCGCGGCGCCTTCACCCGCCGCGGCTGGGAGGAGTACGTGCGCGAGCGCCTCAACGCCGCGCCGGAGGAGATCGTCGGCGAAGCGTGGGTGCTCGGGCAGAACCCCAACATCGCCCGCGCCGAGCGCCTCGCGGACGCCCTCGCGGACGTGCGCTCGCAGTACTTCCAGCAGTACATCGCCGAGTGGCGGAACTTCCTCGCCAGCATGCGGGTGCGCGAGCCCAACGACCCCAACATGGCCCTGCAGATGCTGCAGTGGTTCACCCAGGGCGGCGCGCCGGCGTACGAGTTCCTGATGCGCACGGTGGCGACCAACACCCGGCTGCTCGACCCCGACGCCGTGGCCGCCAACGCCGCGGGCACCAGCCTCCTCGGGGCCGCCGCGCAGGCCGCCAGCTCCCGGCTCCAGTCGCAGGGCCGCACCGGCATGGCCGCGGCCAACGCCACCCAGGCCGCGCTCCAGGCCCGCCAGGGTCAGGCCGGCGCGGTCCCCGACGCGCGCCGCCGCCGCGAGGACGTCGAGAACGACGCGCTGCTGCACGGCCTCGTGGACTTCGGCGTGCCCCCGACGCCGCCGCCCCCGCCGGTGGGCTCCACCACCCCGCCGCCCCCGCCCGCGCCTCCGGGGCCGACCCCGCTGCGCGAGTACCAGGAGCAGCTCGCCTTCGTGCGCGACGCCCTGCAGACCCACGTGGACAACCCCGTGGCCCCGACGGCGCCGCTGCTCACGGCGCTCCAGACCGCGCAGACCCGCGTCGAGGCGCTCATCAACGGCGCCGCCGTCGACGCCCGGCCGGTGCTGCGCAACCTGCTCCCGCCGCCCATCGAGTTCACCGTGCGCCGCGCCACCGGCGCGCTCGCCGGGGCGGGCTCGGACCGCTGGTGCAGCGCGGTGGTGGTGCCCTACGCCCGCACGCTCCACAACCGCTACCCCTTCTCGGCCAGCGGCCAGGACGCGGCCCTCAGCGACGTCGCGGATTTCTACCGTCCCACGCGAGGCGCGGTGTGGGCGTTCTATACCGAGGCGCTCACTGGCGACATCGCTCGACAGGGCGATCAGTACGAGTTCGTCACCCGCCTCGGCAGTGACATGTCCGACAACTGGCGCCCCGAGCTGCGGAGCTTCCTCAACCGCTCCCAGGACCTCTCGACGGTGCTCTTCCCCGCCGGCTCCGACGCCCCGAGGGTGGACTTCGAGGTGCGCCTCCGCGCCACGCCCTCCATCGCGGAGCTGACCTTCACCGTCGACGGCGAGACGCTCCAGTACCGCAACGGCCCGCCCGAGTGGCGGCAGTTCCACTGGCCCGGCGCCGGGACGCAGCGCGGCGCCAAGATCCGCGCCCGCGGCATCAACGGCACCGACGAGACCATCGAGCAGGAGGGCGAGTGGGGCCTCTTCCGCCTCTTCGAGGCGGGCGTCGTCCGCGGCGCCCCGGAGGCCCGCATCTTCTCGGTGGTCTGGCGCCTCCGCGACCAGGACATCGAGGTCGGCGTGGACATCCGCCCCGCCCGCAGCGAGAACCCCTTCTTCGGCGTGCCCCGCGCGGACAACGCCTCCACGGGCCGCTTCCTGCTGCCCTTCCGCGCCGAGGGCGTGACCGCCCCGCACCCCATCGCCCGGCGCGGCCGCTCGTGCAACCTCTCCGGCGTGCCGGGGATGCCCTCCGCTCCCGCGGACGATGACAGCTCCTCCCGTCGACGCCGTCGCCGCCACCGCAACGGCGGCTGATCCACCCCGAACGAAGTAACACCCCAATGGGATCCGTCGCGGCCGAACGGGATGCGCTCGGGGTCTACGGGAAGATCCCCGCGCAGGGGGACTTCGTGCGCATCAACGCCTCCGACGACGCCGCGCAGGCGCTCGACCTCTGGGTGCAGGAGGCCCTGGAGACCCTCGGGCGCATGGGCGTCCCCTTCCCGACGGAGCCGCTCTACTTCCTTCACCACGGCGGGCACCCGTCGCTCCCGGCCACCATCGGGGCGATGGTCGCCAGCCACGACCGCGTCGGGCGCGTGTACCCGATGACGGTGTTCGCCCGGGTCGACCCGGCGTGGCTCGCCACCCGCTGGTCCGGCGCCCCGCTGGGCTACGGGCTCTTCCTCCGCGACGCCACGCGCATCCTCCGAGACCTCAGCCGCGCCGACGCCCAGCTCCTCACGGCGTGGACCCGCAACCTCCGGCTGCCGTCCCCGCAGGACCTCGCGCAGGTCGACGTGGTCTGCATGCACGCGCTCCAGACCTTCTCCGCCGCGCAGGTGCTCCCCCGCATGACCGGCGACCCGCAGGCCGCGACCTGCTGGTACGCCCTCAAGACCGCCGTCGACGCGTGCGACAGCGCGAGGGTGCGCCCGGGCCGTCCGCCCATCGTGCTCGACGGCACGCTCACCGGCGACCTCGACCTCTTCGCGTGGCTCGAGCTGCTGCGCCGCCGGCTCCAGGGCGCCTTCGTCCCGACGGTGCTCTGGACCGAGTCGTCGCCCGCCCGGATGCTCGTCTGCATGGGTGCGCCGTCGGGCTCGGTCTTACGCTACCTGGTAAACCCCGACGACGCCGCGGCGCAGCACTGGCCGCTGTGGACGCACCGACCGGAGGCCGTGGCGCAGGCGCGGCAGTCGCTCTCGCCCGCGCACCAGGCGGCCATCGCCCAGTGGAACTCACCCCTGGAGGCTCTACTCTCGGCCCTCGGCTGGGCGTAGACCCTCCGCTCGAACCGATCGCGAACCCTTCACTCACGGTGGTCATGGACGTCGAAGAACTCCGCTCCCGCGCGCAGCCCTGGACCGCTCCCATCTCCGACGACGCCCCCGCGGGCGCCAACGCGAGCACCGACCCGCAGTACGCCGAGCTGCGCGACGAGGTGGCCAAGCGCGACTCGCCGTCCGGCGGTCAGATCCAGTGGCGCAAGGTCATCGACAACGCGACGGAGCTTCTCCAGAACCGCTCGAAGGACCTTCTGGTGGCGTCGTACATGGCCTTCGGGCTGTACACGTCTCGCGGCCTCGACGGGCTGGTCACCGGGCTCTCGGTGCTCTCGGTGCTCATCGAGGACTACTGGACCACGGCGTACCCCGAGCAGAAGCGCATGCGCGGCCGGGTCAACGCGGTCGAGTGGATCATCAAGAGCTGCGACATGGTGCTGCCCAACCTCGCGGTCACCGCCAAGGATCGAAAGACCCTGAACGACCTCGACTTCGTCGCCAAGCAGCTCGCGAAGGTGGCGAGGGAGAAGTTCGCCGACGCGTGCCCCGCGATGCGGCCGCTCACCGAAGGGGTGCAGCGGCTGATGATGAACCTCCCCCCGGAGGCTCCTGCCGAGCCGCCTCCTCCGCCTCCTCCGCCGCCCCCTTCGGCCGAGCCCGCCGCCCAGGCCGCTCCGCCTCCGCCGCCTCCTCCGCCGCCTCCGGTCGCGGCGCCTCCGCCCCCGCCGCCGGCTCCGGTCGCGGCCGCTCCGGTGGCGGTGTCGATGCCCTCGGTCGCGGTGTCGGCTCCGGCCGATGCGAGCGCCGTGGTGTCCTTCCTGTCGGAGCTGGGCGGCAACATCTTCGACGCGTCGAGCACGCTGCGAAACGCCGACACCAGCAACCCCCTCTCGTACCGCATGGCGCGGATGGGGGTGTACATGCACCTCGTCGATCCGCCGCCTTCGGACGGAGGCAAGACGAAGGTCCCGGCGCCGGACGCCGCGAGGCGAGCCCAGCTCGCGAAGATCGCGGAGAACTCCAAGTGGGCCGCGCTGCTCGAGGAGACCGAGTCGGCGCTTCAGCGCTCTCGCTTCTGGCTCGACCTCCACCGCTACTCGGCGATGTCCCTCGCGGGTCTCGGCGACGACCACAGGAAGGCCCTCGCGGAGCTGCTGCGAGAGACCGCCCTGCTGCTCAAGCGCATGCCCTCGCTGGTGGACCTCTCCTTCGCCGACGGCTCCCCCTTCGCGAGCGCCGAGACCAGGGCCTGGATCGACTCCGAGGTCATGGCCGCGATGGGCGGCGGCGGCGGCGGCGGGGGAATGCCGATGATGGCCGCACCGTCGGGTGGCGGTGGTGGTGGCGGCGGCGGCGGCCCGGCGAGGGTGGTCGTGGTGCAGGGCGGGGGCGGGGGTGACTCCGAGGACGCCGCGGTGATCCACGAGGCTCGCTCGCTGGCCTCGTCGGGCAAGCTGCCCGACGCGATCGCGATGCTCCAGGGGCGTATGGCCGGGGCGGGATCGGCCTCGGCGCGCTACCGGGTGCGGCTGGGCATCGGGCAGGTGTGCATGGCTGCCGGGCAGGTGAGCCTGGCGCGCGCGGTGTTCGAGTCGACGGAGAAGGAGGTCGAGCGCTTCAGCCTGGAAGAGTGGGACCCGGCGCTGGCCGCGGCCTCCTCCGAGGGGCTCTATGCGTGCCTGAAGTTGCTGGCCAAGGGGGGCAAGGCGCTGCCCCCGGAGGCGGGGTTGCTATATGATCGCGTCTGCCGTCTCGATCCGACGGCGGCATTGCGCCTTGGGGCTTGAACGCGGCAGAGTCGCCCGCACGCAGAGCGCCGTCGGGCGGCGTTGATCACACACGGAAGGAAGATCTGGCATGTCACGAGAAGGTTCAGTTGCTCCCAAGGAGCGGGTCAACATCGTCTACAAGCCGGCGACCGGCAACGCGCAGGAGGAGGTCGAGCTCCCCCTGAAGATCATGATGGTGGGTGACTACACCCTCCGCCCCGACGATCAGCCGGTGGAGAACCGCAAGCCGATCAACGTGGACAAGGACAACTTCAACCAGGTGCTGGGCGAGCAGAAGCTCGAGCTCAACCTGGGGGTCGCCGACAAGCTCTCCAACGAGCCCGGCGCGGAGATGGCCGTCAACCTGAAGTTCAAGAAGCTCTCGGACTTCACCCCCGAAGGCGTCGCCAACCAGGTGCCCGAGATGCGCAAGCTGCTCGAGCTGCGGTCGGCGCTCAACGCCCTCAAGGGTCCGCTGGGCAACGTGCCGGCGTTCCGCAAGAAGATCCAGGGGCTGCTGGGTGACGAGGAGGGCCGCGCCAAGCTCATGCAGGAGCTCGGTCTCGGCGACAAGGGCGGCACCTGATCTCGCACCCGGCACACCAAGAAAACCCATCAAGGAACTACAGCACCCATGAGTGACCTGAAGACCCAGTCCCAGGGCGGGACGCAGACGCTGGAGCAGGGCTCGCTCCTCGACGAGATCCTCAACGAGGGCAAGATCAAGCCGAGCGAGGAGGGCTACGACGTCGTCCGCCGCGGCGTGCAGCACTTCATCGCGGAGATGCTCGCCCCCGGCCGCGCCGCCGAGCGCGTCGACAAGAACATCGTCGACGCCATGATCGCGGAGATCGACTCGCGGCTGTCCGCGCAGATCAACGCCATCATCCACCACCCGGATTTCCAGCGGCTGGAGAGCGCCTGGCGCTCGCTGAAGTTCCTCATCGACAAGGTGGACTTCCGCGAGAACATCAAGGTCGAGATGCTCAACTGCTCGAAGGAGGACCTCCTCAACGACTTCGAGGACTCCCCCGAGGTGCCGAAGAGCGGGCTCTACAAGCTGGTGTACTCCCGCGAGTACGGCACCTTCGGCGGCAAGCCCCTCGGGCTGATGGTCGGCAACTACGAGTTCGACGCCGGCCCCCAGGACATCTCGCTGATGCAGAAGATCGCCTCGGTCGCCGCCATGGCGCACGCGCCCTTCATCTCGGCCGCCGCGCCGAAGATGTTCGGCGAGGAGACCTGGGAGAACCTGCCCAACCTGAAGGACCTCAAGTCCCTCTTCGAGGGTCCGCAGTACGCCCGCTGGCACGCCTTCCGCGAGAGCGAGGACGCGCGCTACGTCGGCCTCACCATGCCGCGCTTCCTGCTGCGCATGCCCTACGGCGCGAGCACCATCCCGGTGAAGTCGTTCAACTTCGAGGAGGACGTCGTCGGCTCGCACGACAAGTACCTCTGGGGCAACGCCGCCGTCGCGATGGCCACCCGCGTGGCCGACTCCTTCGCCAAGTACCGCTGGTGCCCGAACATCATCGGCCCGCAGGCCGGCGGCACCGTCGAAGATCTCCCGCTCCATCAGTACGAGGCGATGGGCGAGATCCAGACGAAGATCCCGACCGAGGTGCAGCTCACCGAGCGCCGCGAGTACGAGCTCTCGGAGGAAGGCTTCATCGGCCTCACCTTCCGCAAGGACTCCAACAACGCGTGCTTCTTCTCGGCGAACTCCGTGCAGAAGGCGAAGTACTTCGGCCAGAGCCCCGAAGGCCGCGAGGCGGAGACCAACTACCGCCTCGGCACGCAGCTCCCGTACATGTTCATCATGAACCGCCTCGCCCACTACCTGAAGGTGCTCCAGCGCGAGCAGATCGGGTCGTGGAAGGAGCGGGTCGACCTCGAGCGCGAGCTCAACACCTGGATCGGCCAGTACGTCGCGGACATGGACGACCCCGCCCCGGGCGTGCGCTCGCGCCGCCCGCTGCGCAAGGCCTCCATCGAGGTCAAGGAGGTCGAGGGCCAGCCCGGCTGGTACCGCTGCGACCTCAAGGTGCGCCCGCACTTCAAGTACATGGGCGCGGCCTTCACGCTGTCCCTGGTCGGCAAGCTCGACAAGGAATAGTCTCCGCCGCGATGGCGGTCCCCTCGAAGGGGAGATCGCCCTCCCCCTTCCCTCTCCCTCAACACATCAACTGGTGACGCTCAGCGCGTGAGCGCGGCGACGATCTCCGCGTGCGCGGGGTACCTCGCCGTGAGCGCCGCGCGGTCGGCCATCTCCAGGTCGCTGAACTCGAATCCAGGCGCCACGGTGCAGCCCACCAGGGACCAGCGGCCGCCCTTCGCCACGCGCGCTCCGAACCACTCGCCCGCCGCGACCACCGCCTGCGGGGAGGCGTCGGCCGCGTGGTGTCCCACGATCAGCGTGCGCCGAGCGCCGTCGGGAGCGAGCGCCGTCACCTCGATGTCGCCGCCCGCGTAGTGGTGCCAGACCTCGTCGCTGAGGATGCGGTGCAGGGCGGAGAAGTTCCCCTCGGCGAGGAGGAAGTAGATCGCCGTGGAGGCGCTGCGGGGGCCGTCGAAGCCCTCGGCGCGCACGGTGCGCGGGTCGCGGAAGGTCTCCCGGTACCAGCCCCCTTCGGGGTGGGGACGGAGGTCGAGGCGGGCGATGAGGGCGGCGAGCTCGGGGTCCATGCGCACGAGGGTCGCACGAGTCGAGCGGAGGTCTACCGAAGCCCGTGGCGCTTCAGCTTGTCGAGCAGCGTCATGCGCGACACCCCGAGCCGGCGCGCCGCCTCGGACTGGTTGCCATCGCTCGCCGCGAGCGCCCGCTGGAGCAGCTGACGCTCGAAGCCCGCCACCTGCTGCCGCAGCCCCTGAGGGCCGCCGGGCTCCTCCAGCGGCGCGTCCCCGGTGAGCCTCGCGAGGGCCTCCACGCCGAGCGCGCCGCCGTCGCTGAGGGCGAGCATCCGCGCCACGGCGTTCTCCAGCTCGCGGACGTTGCCCGGCCAGGAGCGCGCCGTCAGCGCCGTCACCAGGGCGTCGGAGAAGCGCACGTCCGAGAGGTCGAAGCGCGCGGCGTAGCGACGGCGGAAGTGTTCGAGCAGCACCGGCACGTCGTCGCGCCGGTCGCGCAGCGGCGGGACCGTCAGCTCCACCACCGCGAGGCGGTAGTAGAGGTCCTCGCGGAAGCGCCCCTCGGCGACGGCGGCGCGCAGGTCGCGGTGCGTCGAGGCCACCACCCTCACGTCGACCCGCTCGACCCGGGCCGCCCCCACCGGCTGGATCTCCCCCTCCTGCAGCGCCCTCAGCAGCTTCGGCTGAAGGGCCAGCGGGAACTCGCCCACCTCGTCGAGCACCAGCGTCCCTCCGTCGGCCTGGGAGAAGTAACCCCGCCGCGCCGCGACCGCGCCGGTGAAGGCCCCCTTCGCGTGCCCGAACAGCTCCGCCTCGGCGAGCTCCGCGGGGATGGCCGCGCAGTTGAAACGCACGCAGGGCTTCGCGCCCCTCGGGCTCTCGGCGTGGATGAGCGACGCCACGAGCTCCTTGCCCGTGCCGGTCTCGCCGCGAAGGAGCACCGTCACCTGCCGCCGCGCCACGCGCCGCGCGTCGTCCACCAGCCGACGGAAGGCCTCGCTCTCCCCCACCAGCGGCCGCCCCATCGCGCGCTCCGCGGCGAGCTGCCGGGCGCTGCGCCGCAGCTCGCGGGCCTCGACCGCCCTCGCCATCACGGCGCGCAGCTCATCGAGCACGAAGGGCTTGGTCAGGTAGTCGTAGGCCCCGAGCTTCATCGCAGCGACCGCGTCGCGCTCGGTGCCGCGGGCGGTGAGCAGCACCACCGGCAGGTCGGGGTCGGCCGAGCGCGCCTCGGCGAGCAGCGAGAGCCCGTCGCGCCTCGGCATCGCGAGGTCGGTCAGCACCGCGTCGCAGGCCCCGAGCTGCGGGCTCGCCTCGTCCGGGTCGGCCGCGGTGAGCACGGCGTGGCCCGCGGACTCGAGCGCCTGCTGCACCGTGAAGCGCACCGCGGGCTCGTCGTCGACCACCAGGATGGTGCCCCTCACGACCGGCCCTCCGCCCCGGGCCCCAGGCTCAGCCGCGCCCTCGTGCCGCGCCCCGGCGCGCTCTCGAAGACCAGCGACCCGCCGTGCTCCTCGGCCACCCGGCGGGCAAGGCGCACGCCGAGGCCGGTGCCGCCCGCGCGCGTCGTGAAGAAGGCCTCGCCCGCCCTCGCCGCCACCGCCGCGCTCATGCCGCGGCCGGTGTCGGTCACCGTCACCACCGCGCTCGCTCCGTCGCGCTCCCAGGAGACGCGCACCGAGCCGCCGCGCCCGGTCGCGTCGAGGGCGTTGAGCACCAGGTTCAGCACCGCCTCCTTCACCCGCCGCGGGTCGACCTCCGCCGTCAGCGCCTCGCCCGAGAGCTCGAGCCCGACGCCCGCGCGCTCGGCCCGGTGCCCCAGCAGCCCCTCGAAGGAGCGCAGCGTTTCGCCGAGCTCCACCGTCTCTCGCGCCATCGCGTCCAGCGGCCGGGAGAACGAGAGGTAGTCGTGGAGGATGCGCTCGATGCGAGCGACCTCGCCGCTCATCACCTCCAGGCTCTGGCGGTCGTTGGGGCGCTCGGCGCGCTCGGCCATCAGGTCGGCCAGGCCCTTGATGGCCGTGAGCGGGTTCTTGATCTCGTGCGCCACCTGCGCGCCCATCGCCTCCATCGCCCGGTGCCGCGCCTCGGCGGTGGCGAGGAGCTCCTCCCCGGCGCCCGCGAGCGCGTCGCCCGCGTGGGCGTAGGCGTCCGAGAGGCTCGACACCCCGACCCAGAGCAGCGCCAGCGCCGTGAGCGAGGAGACCAGCAGCATGGCGCGCACCGGACCGGGCGCCAGCGGAGGGAAGGGCACCCCGGGGGGCACCGCCCAGAGGGCAGCCAGCACCGCCGCGAGCGCCCCGAGGAGGGTGCGTCCGGGGCCCGCGCGACCGAAGGCCGCGAAGCCCACGACCGCGGGCGCGAAGAGCACCGGGAGCATCGGGCTCGCGATGCCTCCGGTGCCGAGCACCCCCATCGTGATGCCCGCCACGGTGGCGAGCAGCGACGCGAGGAAGCCCCGCTCGGACACCAGCGCTCGGCGCCCCCGCCAGGACTCCCAGGTGAAGAAGGTGAGCACCAGCGCGAAGCCCACGAGCACCACCGTGACCTGCACCCGCGGGGCGTCGCTGGTCGCGAGCAGCGCCGCCTGCACCGCCAGCGCCGGAGCCACCACCCACGGCCGCCGACGCAGGAAGGTGGTCGCCACCGCGCGGAGCGGCGCGCGGCGGAGCTGCACGAAGGGGCCGGTGAGCTCCATGGCGCGGAGGCTATCGCACGCCGGGTGCCGGGCGGGTCCCGCCGTCGATCCCGCGGCGCTCGAGGCGCGAGGTGTCCAGCGATCCGTCAGGTCGACTGTACGGATCTCCGTACACCCCGAGGACCACGCCGACGCTCGTCCACGCGAGAGACCGGGTGATCCGCACCCTGGCATGTGCCGTGTAGTCGCCCCCGTCGACCGCGAGCGAGCCGCTCGCCCCACCCGATGGAGTCGCACCATGTCCAGCCCCACGGCCCTCGTCCCTTCCTCCCGCGCGTTCGACCCGAAGCCCGTCTGGGCCAGGCTCGCGCTCTGGAGCGTCGCCGCGCTCGTCGTCGCCCTCTCCGGCGTCGTCGCCTCGATGCCCCGACCGCTCGTCCCGCTGCTGATCTGGAGCCCGGTGCTGGTCGGCGTCGCGCTCTACCGCCGGAGCGCCGCGCTGCGAGCCTTCGTCGACACCGTCGACCTGCGCCTCCCGGTGCTCTTCCACGTCGTGCGGGTGTTCTTCGGCGCGGCCTTCCTGGTCGAGGCCTCGGCGGGACGGCTGCCCTCGTCCTTCGCGCAGCTCGCGGGCCCCGGGGACATCGTCGCGGGCCTGCTCGCGCTCCCCGCCGCCCTGCTCGCCACGCGCGCCGACAAGACCTCTCGCGCCCTGCTCCTCGCATGGAACGTCCTGGGCCTGCTCGACATCCTCGCGGTCTTCCTTTCGGCGCAGCGGCTGCTGCTGGTGCTGCGCGACGAGCGCTTCTTCCAGGCCTTCCAGCGGATGCCCTTCGCGGTGCTGCCGGTGCTCGTGGTGCCGCTCATCCTGCTCACCCACCTCCTGGTCTTCGTTCGGCTGAGCGCCCCGGGGTCTCGCTCTCCCTCCGCGGCCTGAGGCCGTGCGCTGTCCAAGCGCGAGGCGCGACGCTAAGGTCCGCCGCCGTGGACGCGATCGAGATCCAGAAGCGCATCCTCACCGACTGGCGCGCGCCGATGCTCCTCGCGGGCTGCGCGCTGCTCCTCGGCTGCGGCGACGCGGCGCCTCCCTCTCGCGCCCCGGGGCTGCCGCAGCGCTCGCTGGTCGCGACCACGGCCCCGTCGCGGGTGCTCGCCATCGGCTCCAACTACATCTCCGGCAGCGCCTGGTCGGTCACGCGCGACGGGAGCACCCGGGCGCTCCCCCTCGGCGCCACCGCCGACTCGGTGGTGCGGCCGCTGGGGGAGGTGATCGCCGTGCTCAACCGCGATCCCAGCCGGGTGGACAACCTCACGCTCCTGGAGGAGCGCGCGACCGGCGTCGCCCTGGTCAGCGAGGTCGACCTTCGCCTCGCCAGTGAGCGCGAGGCGTACCGCAGCACCAACCCCCACGACGTGATCGCCCTCGACGCGCGCACCCTGCTCGTCGCTCGGTACAACGTCCCGAGCCTCGCGGTGGTCGACGTCGAGCGGGCGGAGGTGGTGCGCACCGTCGACCTCGCGCCCTACCAGGGCCGCGCCCGGCTGCCCAACCCCGACGCCCTCTGCCGGGTGGGGGAGCGCCTCTACGTGACCCTCCAGCGCCTCGACGACGTGGTGCGCCCCGCGCAGCGCGCGATGCTGGTGCAGCTCGACGCGCGCACGCTCACGGTCACCGCCGCCATCGAGCTGCCGATGGTCAACCCCATCGGGGCGATGGTGATGGTGCGCGAGGGCGTCGCCCGACTCGCGATGATCGGCAGCTACGAGGTGGTCGGCGACGGGGGCGTGCTGGAGCTCGACCTGCGGGGAGAGACGCCCGTGGCGAGGGTGCTGCTGCGCGACGACGAGCTGCCCTCGGCGGTGCGGGGCAACATCGACGGGCTCGCGGTGATCGACGACGACGTGATGGTGCTGAAGGTCGTCGGGCAGCGGCGGCCGGGGATGGACATCGACGTCACGAGGGTGCTCCGGTACGACCGGCGCACGCAGGCCGTGAGGGTGATGGTGCAGCGCGGGGTGTGGAGCGGGGCCGTGCCGGTGGTGCTGGGCGACACGGTGTTCGTGGGCGATCCGGGCGAGGGGGCGGGGCACTCCGGGGCGGGGGTGCGACGCTTCGACCTCGCGGGCGAGGCGCGCGGCGAGGCGGCGGGGGTCGGGGTGGAGATGTTCCCCTACGACCTCCAAAGGGCGCCGTGAGCGCGACGCCGGGTGCGTGATAACGTCCGCGCCCCGATGAGCAACACCACCCGCAGCTGGAAACTCGATGGGTACGGGCCGGACGCCAAGGCCGCCCTCGCCGGAGCCCAGAGCCTCGCCGACGAGCGCTCTCACGCCGAGGTCGAGACCCTCCACCTCCTCTTCCGGCTGCTCGACCGCGACCCGCTGGTGCAGAAGGCCTTCGAGCTCTCGGGCGTCGACCCGGGCGACCTGATGTTCGAGGTCGAGGCCGTGCTGCGGAAGATCCCGCAGGTGCCCGGGGCCGTGGCCTTCCTCTCTCCGCGGCTGCTGGGGCTGACCGCGCGCGCCGAGTCCGAGGCGTCGAGGGACGCGAGCCCGGTGCGGGTGCGCCACCTGCTCATCGCGATCGTCAACGAGGTCACCGGGCTCACCGGGGCCGTGCTGCGGGCGCTCGACGTGGACGAGGCGAAGGTGCGCGCCGCGCTCAAGGGCCTGCCCGACTCCATGGCGTCGACCGAGGGCGTGGTGGGCCCGAGCGTCCCGACGCCGGGGGGCGGCGGCGGCAGCGGCGGAGGGGCGACCGGCGACGTGCTCGCCCGCTACACCCGCGACCTCATCGCCGAGGCCTCGAAGGACCGCTTCGACCCCATCGTCGGCCGCGACGTCGAGCTGCGTCGGCTGCTCCAGGTGATCGCCCGCCGGCAGAAGAACTCCCCGGTGCTGGTGGGCGAGGCCGGCGTCGGCAAGCGGGCCATCGTGTACGCGCTCGCGGCGCGGCTGGCGCGTGGGGACGTCCCGGCGCCGCTGCGAAAGAAGAAGCTGATGCAGCTCGACCTCGGGCTGCTGGTGGCGGGCGCCCGGCTGCGGGGCGAGATGGAAGACCGGCTGCGCGCCGTGCTGGCGGCGGCGAGCGCGCTCGACGGGGAGGTGATCCTCTTCGTGGACGAGCTTCACAACCTGTTCAACAACCCGGCCGGCGGCGGCGGCCCGGCGGACCTGCTCAAGCCCGCGCTCGGTCGCGGCGAGGTGCAGATCATCGGCACCACCACCCCGGGGGCCTTCAAGAAGACCTTCGAGGCCGACGCGGCGCTCTCGCGGCTCTTCGCGATGCTGGTCGTCGAGGCGCCCACCGAGGAGCAGGCCATCGGGATGTGCCGCGGCATCGTGGAGCGCTACGAGCTGCACCACGGCGTGCGCATCAACGACCCCGCGGTGGTGGCCGCGGTGAAGCTGGGCAAGCGCTACCTGGGAGGGCGGGAGCTGCCCGACTCGGCCATCGACCTCATCGACGAGGCCGCCGCGCAGTGCCGCCTCGCGCTCGACGCGGGCCCGCCGGAGCTCGACTCGCTCTCTCGCCTCCAGAGCGCCCTCGAGGCCCAGCACCGCTCGCTGGTCGACGAGGAGGACGAGCCCTCGATGGAGGTTCGCAAGAAGGTCGAGGCGGAGCTCGCGGAGACGCGCGCCAAGCTGGACGTGCTGCGCCCGAAGTGGGACCGGCAGCGCGACGTGATCGCGGCGATGCGGGCGGCGAAGGCGAAGATCCTGACGCTGCGGGCGGAGCGCGACAAGGCGGCCGCGCAGGGCGACACCGGGGCGGCCTCGCGGCTGGCGACGAACGACATCCCCGCGGCGGAGAAGACCCTCTCGGAGGCCGAGGCGGCGCTCTCCAAGGAGGGCGCGCTGCTCTCCAAGCTGAGCGTCGACGAGCACGGCGTCGCGGGGGTGGTGGAGCAGTGGACCGGCGTTCCGGTGAGCAAGATGCTCGCGAGCGAGACCGAGAAGCTGCTGGCCATGGAGGACCACATCCGTCACCGGGTGGTCGGCCAGGACGACGCGGTGCGGCTCATCGCCAAGGCCGTGCGCCGGGGGAGGGTGGGGCTGCGCGATCCGGGGCGCCCCATCGGGAGCTTCCTGTGCCTCGGCCCCACGGGCGTCGGGAAGACCGAGCTGGCCAAGGCGCTGGCGGAGTTTCTCTTCGACGACGAGGCGGCGATGGTGCGCCTCGACATGAGCGAGTTCATGGAGAAGGGCTCGGTGTGGCGGCTCATCGGCTCGCCCACGGGCTTCGTCGACAGCGAGTCGGGGGGGATGCTCACCGAGGCGATCCGTCGTCGGCCCTTCTCGGTGGTGCTCTTCGACGAGGTCGAGAAGGCCCACCCCGACACCTTCAACATCCTGCTTCAGGTGCTGGACGACGGGCGCTTGAGCGACAACCGCGGGCAGCTCGCCAACTTCAGCGACACCGTGATCGTGATGACCAGCAACATCGGCGCGCCTCGCATCCTGGAGGCGACCGAGGAGGGGGCCTCGGACGAGTCGCTGCGGGAGGAGATCCAGGGGGAGCTGAAGAAGCACTTCCGCCCGGAGTTTCTCAACCGCATCGACGACGTGCTGATCTTCGACCGCCTGAGCAAGGTGGCGCTGCGAGGCATCGTGGACATCCAGCTGCGGCGCCTGGGCAAGCTCTTGAAGGAGAACCAGATCGGCCTGGAGGTGACCAACCCCGCGCGCGACCTGCTCACCGACCTCGGCTACGACCCGGCCTACGGGGCGCGTCCGCTGAAGCGGGTGATCCTGAAGCAGCTGCAAGACCCGCTCGCCGAGGAGCTGCTCCGCGGCGGCTACAAGGCCCATGACACGGTGCGCGTCGACGTCGGCGACGCGGGCTTCTCCTTCACCAAGGTGTGAGGCGGACGGTGCGCGCGCGAGGCTGCGTGGGGCTGCTGCTGATCGCGGCCGCGGAGGGATGCGTGGAGGCGCACGCGCAGCCCCGACCGGGGACGCGAGACGCCGGGGTGCGACGGGACGCGGGCGCGGTGCGACGGGACGCGGGGGTGCGACGGGACGCGGGCGCGGACGTGCCGGTGCTGCCGCCGACGCGAGGGCGCATCGATCCGGCGGGGGCGCAGCGGGTGCTGGCGACGAGGGCGACGGAGGTGCGCGGCTGCTACGAGCGGGCCCTGGCGAGGGACGCGACGCTCCAGGGGGAGCTCACGGTGCGGCTGCGGGTGGAGGCCGACGGGCGGGTGTCGCAGACGGCGCTGAGCGGCGACGACGCGCTGCGGGGCGCGGGGCGGTGCATGGAGGCCGCCCTGCGGGGGCTGGTGTTTCCGGCGCCCACGGGCGGCGCGGCGACGGTGACGGTGCCGTACGTGTTTCGCGCGGGGGAGTGAGCGCGCGAGGTCATGCCGAGGGCCCTGTCCGGCCCTGCTGTCGAACCCTACACGCTCAGGGTGGGCGCACCACACGTGTAGGGCTCACCGCGCGCTGAGTGCCTTCTCGACCAGCGCCCGCGCCAGCACCACGCGCACCTCGCCGGCGCCCACGTGCAGCGTCTTCGCCGACAGCCCCGCCGCGCGGAGCAGCGCCCGGAGGCCCTTCTCCACCGCTGCGTCGGCCTTCGCTTTCGCTCGTTGCGCGGGGCTCTGCGGCCGCTTCTGCCGCTCGGCGGCGGCCGCGGCCTTGATCGTCCGCACGGAGGCCTTCGCCGCCGGCTGACCGTCGACCACGCCCCCCGCGAGCAGCTCTGCGGCGGAGTCAGGCTCCGGGGTCGCCGCCGCGAGCGACACCAGCGCGTAGGCGCGCTCCTGCCCGGCGGCCAGCGCCGCCTCGCGCGGCACATGGCGCACGATCGCGAGGAGCTTCTCGGCCTGCGCCGAGGACATCAGCTTCGAGCCCTCGACCCAGGCCGCGAAGCTCGCGTGATCGCTCACCGCGTAGAGCTTCCGGTCGGCGATCTCCCGCAGCGCCTCGCCCACGTCGTAGAAGCTCTCGACCACCGTCGCCAGCCGCCGTCGGATCAGCCGGGTCAGCACGCCGAGCCGCGCCGTGTTCGCGGCCAGCGAAGCGCGCTTCGTCGCCACGATCAGCTTCGACGTCGAGGCGCTCTTCTGCTTCGCCGGGGGGGCCTTGGTCCGCCGTGTCGTCCCTGCCTTCGCCTTCGTCATCGGTTTCACCTCCATCAGCGATCTTCGCCCGCCTGGGATGGATACGGAGAGCGAATCCGTCAGGTCCGGCGAGCGCCGCGCGCGGGCCCAGGACGCTGCTGGCAGGGTCAGGGCCGCCGCTCGATGCGGTCGTCACCGTCGAAGGAGATCATCCCTGCGCAGGGTGACAGCATCGATTCGACCTCGTCGAAGCTCATGGCGCGCAGCGCGGCGAAGCCCGCGACCTCGACGGATGACAGCGACGCGCGGAGCCTCATCGCGGCTCCCATCATCGTCGCACCACGGGTGATGACGTCGTCAACCAGCACGATCCGCGAGGCCCCGAGCGAAGGCGGCATGGTCACCCGCAGGCTGTCGCAGTGCTGCCTCGGCCCGGGCCGCTCACCGACCGCGCAGAACGCGGACTTCGGCACCGCGACGTGGCGCTCGAGCAGCGGCACCACCTGGCGGCCCATGCCGAGCGCGACCATGCGCGTGGCGAGCTCCATGGGGGTCCAGAGGGTGCCGCGCTTCAGGGGAGCGCTCTTCGGCACGGGCACGAGCACGGCGTCCTCGAACCACCTCGGGAAGGGAGATCGCGGCAGCTCCTCGGCGAGGCGGAGGGCGAAGTACTGCGTCAGCGCGATGAACCCGTGGGCCGAGCTGGACGCGGTCGCGTTCTTCTTCAGGGCGATGGCGACGCGTCTCGAGCGCCGGGAGGCGTCGCTCACGCCGCGGGTGGAGTAGACCAGGAGCGACGCGAACGGCAGCTCAGAAGAGGATGTCGGCGAGAGCATCGTCTCCCTCGGGGAGCGCGGGCAGCAGCTGCTCGGGCTCGGCCAGGACGATGGCCCCGTAGGCCAGCACCTCGGCGGGCCACTTCAGCTTCGGGTCGTCTGCCAGCGAGCGGAGGATGAACAGCGGGCGACCGAGCCGGAGCGCCTCCCACGCCTGCGAGAGGGTGCCGCTGCCGTCGCCGGCCTCGATGATGATCGTGGCGTGGGAGACCAGCGCCATGGTGCGGTTGCGCTGGGGGAATTGCCCCTTTCGCACCGGCGTGCCGGGCTCGAACTGCGAGACCAGCAGGTGCTCGCGGGCGATGCGCTCCTGCAGCGCGCGGTTCTCCGAGGGGTAGGCCGTGTCCAGGCCGGTTCCGATGACCGCGATGGTGCGCCCGCCAAGCGCGAGGGTCGCGGTGTGCGCCGCGGTGTCGACGCCCGCGGCGAGCCCGCTGACCACCGTCACGCTGCGCTCCACCAGGAACCTCACCAGCCGCCGGGTGCGCTGCCGCCCCGGCTCGCTGACCTCGCGCGTGCCCACGATGGAGACCCGCGCTCCCCGGCGCAGCAGCGAGCCATCGCCCTCGTACCAGAAGAGCCGCGGCGCGAACCGGCGCTCGACGTCGTTGAGCGGACCGAGGAGTTCTTCCGGCGGGCACGAGTGCATCGGGGACCTGGCCTTGAGAGTAGCGAACTCCGACGCCGCTGTCGGCTCGCTCGTCTCCGGAGGTGCCGGGCATCGGCCTCGGGTCCGCCGTCGCCCCCTACACGAGTGGGGTCTCCGTCACGCCGACGGGTTTCACCCGAATCGAGGCCATGTCGAGCCGCTGCCCGGCCTCCAGCGCTGCGCGCAGGTCGAACGTCCTGCGCCAGAACACCCCCTGGTTCCTCCATGCGCCGTCCCGTAGCGTCCGCGGACACGATGAGCGATGAATCGCCGAAGCCAACACTCGACTCGCCTCTGGTCGGCCTCTCATTTTCGGCGCGGGTCTGGAACCTGATCGAACGACGACAGCTCACCACGCTCCGTGACATCGTGGCCCTCGCTCCCTCCGCGCTGCTCACGGAGAAGAACTTCGGCCGCACCAGCATCGCGGACCTCCGCGCGATGGTCGAGTCGGTGACGGGCCAGAGCTGGGAGGAGGCCCGCGCCGCGCTCCTGCTCCTCCCAGGTCCCGGCTCCACGGACGGGAGCACGGATTCGGCCGCGCGCCCGGCGTGGGACCGCGTGGGCGCCGGGCTCGACGAGCGCCGCCGCGCCCTCCCGCTCCGCGAGGTGGACGGCCTGCCAACGCGGATGGCCAGCTTCGCCGCGCTCCACGGAATCGCCACCCTCGGCGCCCTCTTCGAGGTGCCGGTCGAGGAGCTTCGCGCGGCGCCGAACCTCGGTCGGAAGAGCATCGCCGACACCCTCGGTGCGGTCGCCGCGCTCACGATGGTGGCAGCGCAGGAGGACCCCGCCCCGCTCTCGCCGCCGACCCTCGACGACTACGCGGACATGGCGGCCCTCTGGCAGGCGCGGCTCGGCGCCATCGATCGCGTCGACCGGATCGTCCTCCAGCACCGGAGCGGCTTCGGCGCGCCTCTCTCCACGCTCGCGGAGGTCGGCGAGATGCTTGGCTTCTCTCGCGAGCGAGCCCGACAGATCGAGGTGCGCGGCCTCCGCGCGATCGGCGCCGCGCGGTGGTGGATCGATGCCCTCGACGCCCGCGTCGCCGGGCACCTCGCCGACGGCGCCCGAGCGCTGGACGACCTCGCCGCGCTGGACCCGTGGCTCGCGCCGATTCGCGACGAGCGCGCCCTGTTCGCGCTGATCAACGACCGCTTCCTCGACGGCCGCTACGCGATCGTTCGCCTCGGCGAACGCGAGTGCCTCGCGCGCTTCCTCCAGGAGGACTTCGATCGCGCAGCGGAGGCCCTCGACGAGGCCCTCGTGGCCTCCGCCTGGCCGTCGCCGAGGGAGTCGGTCGACGCGCTGATCGACGCGCACGGAGAGCCGCTCGGCAGGGTCGCGACGGAGGCGCTCCGTGAGCGGGCAAACGAGCGCCTCGCGATCGACCCCGACGACGCGACGCGCATCGCGGGGTACGGCGGGACACGTCCCCGGGAGATCCTTCTTTGGTTGAAGGGGGCGGGGCGACCGGTGACGGTCGGTGAGCTCGCGGGGCAGTTCGGGCGGGGGCGCTGGCCCGACGAGATCGTCTTCGTCGACCGCGGACTGGTGACGGTGCCTGAACTCCTCGACGGCTTCGCGGCATGCACGGAGCGCGTCGCCTCCCGCTGCGTCGCGCGCATGACCGCGGACGGTCCCGACCGGCAGTGGTCGTGCCACGAACTCGCGGAGGCGCTGCGCGGGGAGCCGGACCTCCCAGCGTGGTTCGGGCCGTGGCCGCTGTCGTCGCTGCTGCGACGCAGCGAAGCGGTCCGATACCTTGGGCGCGGGGTCGTCGCGCTCCCGCACGTCGAGGGCGACCGTATGCAACAGCGTGCGCTGCTCGTCTCGATGCTGGAGGAGGCCGGCGGGCCGCTCACTTCGGACGAGATACGGGCGCGGGCCGGGGCGCGCCGCTCAATCTCCCAGCTGGCCTTCGATCTCCTCTTGCAGCGCGCGCCCTTCGTCGAGACGGCGCGCGACACCTTCGGCCTCCTCCGGCGCGACGTGCCCGGTGGAGCGGCCGCGGTGCGAGGTGCGACCGACGGTCTCGTCGCCATGCTGGCCTCTCGCGGGTGTGGTCTATCGCTCATCGAGGCGCTCCATCGCCTCCGCGCTGGCGGGGAGGTCTACGAGGCGTGGAGCGAGACGATGCTCCGCTCTGTCTGCCTGCACGACCTACGGCTGCAGACCTCCTCGTCGCGCGCGGTGGGGCTCGCCGAGTGGGAGGGCCTGCGCATCCCTACGCGCCGCGAGGTGATTGCGCAGGCCCTGGTCGACGGCGGAGGTCGCGCGGAGGTCGCGGCGCTGCGGGCGAAGATCGAAGCGCTCTACGGCGAGGCGCCGTCGCGCCACTCGATCGCATGGAGCGCGTGGCACACGAACGCGCGCCTCGACGGGGAATTCGTCGTCCCTCGCGACCCAGCGGCGCAGTCGTCGCGGCCGCCGCCGCTGCTGGAGGGCGTCCCGGATGGCGCGTCGTCGCGCTTCGAGGCGCTGCTCACGGACGGTCTCTCCGCGGAGAACCTCGCGACCGAGGTCGAGGCCCACGTGCGGCGGTTCTTCCTCGACGCGGTCACCAACGACGCCATCGACCTGTCGCAGGTCGTCGCGGCGCAGCGTGCCTGCAACGCGCTTCTTGCGCGGACGGCGGGCGCGCCCAGGGAGCAGCGTCGGCTCGCGGAGGCGGCCGTGCGCTACTTCGTACTGAGCGACGACGGCGCCTGGGACTTCACCGCCAACGGACTCGACGACGACCTCGCGATCCTCCGGGCGGTCGCGGCGAAGCTCGACGCGGCGGAGGCGTAGACAGAGTTCGTGAACCGTCAGTGCAGGTGGCGCAGCGGGTGCTGGCGACGCGCTGCGGGGGGCGGGGCGGTGCATGGAGGCCCACCCTGCGGGGGCTGGTGTTTCCGGCGCCCACGGGCGGCGCGGCGACGGTGACGGTGCCGTACGTGTTTCGCGCGGGGGAGTGACCCATGCGCCCCCGCAAGGGGGACCGATTCGCCATCAGGTCTCTATAGAGAGCGGCGATGTCGGACGCAGACGACGCTCCCCCGAGCAGCCACCACGCGACGATGCTGGTCGACGGGCACGAGATCCTCCCGTCGCTCCTCGCCGACCTCAGGGCGGCGGAGCGGGAGATCCACGTGTCGATGTTCCTGTTCTTCCGCGACCCGGTGGGCCTGGAGGTCGCGGCGGTGCTCTGCGACCAGGCGGCGCGCGGCGTCACCGTGCGGGTGCTGCTCAACCGCGCGAAGACCGCCATGGGCGACCCCTTCTCCACCGGCGAGAAGGAGATGATCGATCAGGACCCCAACGTCGACTACGACCCCACGGACGTCGGGCCCCTCTGCGAGCGGCTCACCACCTCGGGGGTGCAGGTCTACGACACCAACATCGACTACGACGCCGACATGCCCCACGCCGACGAGCGGCTGCGCTCGCTGGCGGCGCAGATCCGCGGCGCGATCAGCGTCGACGACCTCCACATCGACCACCGCAAGATCATCGTCGTCGACCGCCGCGTCGCGTACACCGGCGGCGCCAACATCGGCGCCCAGTACATGAACCACGCGCCCTTCGACCCCGCGGTGGACGCCCACGCCGAGGCCATCACCTGGAAGGTCGAGGGATCGCGCGAGCCCTGGTGGAAGTGGCACGACAGCCTCACCCGCTTCGAGGGCCCCGTCGTCGCGGCGATCAACCACCATTTCCGCGACCGCTGGATCCTCGACGGAGGCCCTCCCTTCGAGCTCGACCCGCGGCCCCTGTCCGCGTCGCTCCCGCCGCGCGGCATCCGGCTCGACGCCGCGACGGTGGTGGAGAGCGCGCCCACCGGCGAGCCCAACGCGGTGCGAGACCTCTACCTCCGGCTCATCGCCTCGGCCGAGCGCTCGATCTTCATCGAGAACCCGTACTGCTACCACTCCGCCCTCGCCGACGCGCTGGTGGCCGCCAAGACCGCGCGCCCCTCCCTCGACGTCACCCTCGTGCTCCCCGCCCTCGACTGGAACGACAACGCCTTCGCGCACGACGCGCAGCAGTTTCACTACGCGCGCTACCTGGCCTGCGGCATCGACGTGTTCGAGTACCAGAACCACTTCACCCACCTGAAGATGGCCGTCTTCGATGAGCGCTGGTCGATCCACGGCTCGACCAACCTCAACTACCGCAGCCTGGAGGATGACAAGGACTTCGAGCTGGTGGTGCTGGTCGACAGCGCCCCGCTCGCCCGCGACGTGCTCGCCCGGGTGCGCGACGTCGACATCGCGCACTCGCGGCGCTTCACCATGGCCGACGTCGACGGCTCCCTTCGCGGGCTGCGCGTGCAGCACCGCGACCCGCGCACGCTGCTCCTGGTCTCGCGCCGGGTGCTGTAGAAGAGAGCGATGCGCACCAGCAAGGAGATCTACGACCGCATCCACTGGGATGAGGGCTACGACGAGCGCTGGTTCAGCATCGGCTACCACGACCGCGAGAAGGGGATCATCGAGCTCCCCTTCACCAGCTTCGTGCCCGATGGGGACATCCCCTGGCACCGCATCCAGCTCTTTCGCTGCGGCCACACCCTCGTCTGGGATCGGGCCTCCGGGCTCGACCTCGTCGCCTCGCTCCGCCTCGATCCCGCGCGCCCCGACCCTCGCTCCGGCGAGGCCCCGCGCCCCTTCGAGAGCCGAGAGGCGCTGCTCGACCACCTGCGCTCGGGCGCTCCGGCCTGGGTGCTCACCCGCGAGGCCGAGGCTTACCCCGGCTTCATCGAAGAGGTCGTCGTCCACACGACCCCCGAGGGCGGCGCACGGCTCACCGTCGAGTGGCGCAGCTACACCATGGACTGGATGGGCGACGCCACCCACGTGATGGTGGTCTACGGCTTCGACTCCCTCGACGCGCTGCTCTCTCACGTGGCCCAGCGATACCAGCGCTCGGCCACCGACATGACCCCGAAGCCTCCGCCGCTGCCTCCCGGGACGCCGCTCGCCAACCGCTACCCCGAGGCCCTGGTGGAGGTCTTCCAGGACGCCTGGCGACGGCTGAAGACCGACTTCCGCGACGGGCTGCTCCTCGCCCACGGGCAGCGGGTCGTGCAGCGCTTCGAAGGCTTCTGAGCACGGCGGTGGGCGCTTGCGCGTTGACGACCCCCTGCGACGGCTGAGAGCGTGTGAGCCGATGAATCGAGCCCGAGGGACGTGGCGGTGGACCGCCCTCGCCTGCCTCTCCATCACCGGGGCCTGCGACGGCGACGCGCCCCCCGCCGACGCGGGACCGCCCTTCGTCGTAGACCCCACCGGAACCTGCCCCTCGGGCATGGCGCTGATCCCCGGTGGCGAGTTCACCATGGGCAGCGACGACACCACCGGCGTCGGCGCCGATGGATCGTCGGCCCCGGCGCACCGGGTTCGGGTCCACTCGTTCTGCCTCGACGAGACGCCCGTCACCGCCGCGGTCTACGCCGCCTGCGTCGAGGCCGGGCGCTGCCCGGAGCCCACCCTGAGCGCCATGCCCGGCTGCGCCTTCCAGGGCGGCGGCGTCGTCGCGCCAGGGCACGAGAGCTCTCCCATGAACTGCGTCGCCTGGAGCGAGGCCGACTCCTATTGCCGCATGGCGGGCGGGGCGCTTCCCACCGAGGCGCAGTGGGAATTCGCGGCCACCAACGGCGGCACCACGCGGTACCCGTGGGGCGACGACGCCTCCGGGGCCCGGCTCTGCTGGAGCGGCGACGCGTCGGCCATACACGGCCGCGTGTGCCCGGTGTCGGAGCACCCGGCCAACGCCCGCGGGCTGCGCGACATGGTCGGCAACGTCTGGGTCTGGACGCAGGACTGGTTCGCGAGCTACCCGAGCGCCGGCGGTGTACCCGTCGACCCGACCGGACCCCTCACGGGCCGACAGCGCACCTTCCGCGGGGCCAGCTTCGGCGCCGACACCGTCGACCTCCTCTCCCCGACCGTGCGCGGCTGGAACGTCCCCACGTACCGCGTCCCGCAGCTCGGATTCCGCTGCGCGCGCAGGCCTTCCCCCGCCACCGACCGCTGAGCCCCGCCGCGGCTCCGATGTGGGATGACCGGCGCCCTCGGCGCAGGTCGACTCCCGACTTCATGACATATCACCAGCAGCGATGTGCCTTGTCGGATGAGGGGTCACACGCATCGCGCCTGTCGGCGAAAAGACCACGGAGAGCACGTCTGATCGTGTGGGTTTAAACGGATATCGCCCCCGCAAAATACATTCGACTTGCAGTAATCACTTCAGTTCAAACAGGGAAAGCACGTAAGGAGTTTATGCGCGCTGGATGGCTGGTGCGCTGGGTCGAAGTTACCAATGGGGCACGCGATGAACCGAACCTTGTCCGCAATCGCAGTGGTGATGTCGTCGGTCGCCGTGGTCGGCTGCATGAACGGTGACGAGGCGGGCCTCGGCATGACGTCGCAGGCGATCGTTCCGGGCATCGGACTGACCTGCGCCTCGGGCAGCCTCGAGGGCAACTTCGTCCCCGAGCTGGAGGCGGCCGCGCCCTGGGCGCAGGTCGAGGGCAGCGCCTGCGGCAAGGGCATGGGCTCGTGCGCGACCAGCGCCGGAGGCCAGATCGTGGTGGGCCGCTCGGGGCAGGACGGGCTGACCTACACGAGGGTCGAGCCGCGGGCCGTGGGCGCCACACAGATGGTCATGGACGTCAACGTGGCCATTCGCCCCGACGCCCTCGCGACAGACCCGGACTGTCCCAGCACCCCCATCGCCAACATCAGCGCCTTCGTCTCCGACGGCACCCGCATGGCGGGCCTCGCGGTGGGGCGCATGCGCGGCGCCGACGGGGTCGAGACCAGCTACATCGCCATCCGGGCGCTCGACCGCTGCGCGACCCCCATCGCCATCGCGCCCTTCGAGTTCAACATCAACAACTTCCACGTCTACTCGCTGCGGCTCGATCGCACCGGCGGCGCCACCGTCTATGTCGACAAGGAGGACGCCCCCTCGATCCAGGTCGCCTACGACCGGCTCGACGCCGCGACCCCGATGCGGGGCGCCCACTACGGCTTCCGCACCGAGCGCGCCGTGGCCTCGTGGGACTACCTCCGCTTCGCGAGCTGCGGCGCCCCCTCGACCCCGACGCCGCCCCCGGTCTCGGCCTGCGGCGGCGCGCCCTGTCCGGGCAACCGCCCCCCGAACTGCGCCCGCGCCACGCCCTCGCAGGCGGTGCTCTGGCCGCCGAACCACTCGTTCCGCCCGGTGCGCATCGGCGGGCTCACCGACGCCGACGGCGACGAGGTCTCCTACTCCATCGACTACGTCACCTCCGACGAGGCCGTCGACGCCCCCGAGTCCGGCAACACCGCCGTGGACGTCGGCCGCGGAGACCAGGACCAGAACGAGGACGGTAGCCCCCACGTCGCGGGCGACGGCCAGAGCCACGGCCGTCCGGCGCTGCTGAGGGCCGAGCGCAGCGGCCGGGGCAACGGCCGCGTCTACGCCATGCACGTCACCGCCGACGACGGCCGCGGCGGCACCTGCGAGGCCACGGTTCGGGTCTGCGTCCCCCACGACAACAGCGGCGCCCCCTGCGTCGACGACGGCCAGACCTACGTCGTCTCGTCGCCGCCCGCCCCGCCCCCGCCGCCCCCCGCGCCGACCGCTCCCGGCACGCTCCGCTGCCCGGCGCCCTCTCGCGCCCTCGCCGGATCGCCGGTCACCCTCCGCACCACCAACACCACCGCGGGCGCTCGGGTGAACTGGAGCGTCATCTCCGCGCCGAGCAGCACCCGCGCCTACCGCTTCGCGACGGTCTACAACGACAGCGACGTCGGCGCGATGGTGGCGAGCGGCGAGGTGGTGCCCTTCACCTCCGTGATCGTCGGTGACTTCACCGTGCACGCCGAGGCCACCTACCCCGACGGCACCATCGACCAGTGCGACACCACCGTGTCCATGATCGGCCACGGCCTGCGCGTCGAGCTCTCCTGGAACACCCAGGACACGGACGTCGACCTGCACGCCCTCGACAACTCCGCCGGGCGCTGGTTCTCGACGCAGGACTGCTTCTACGCCAACCGCCGCCCGGACAGCGCGCTCCCGGCTTCCAGCCGCCGCTGGCTCGACACCGACGACGTCGACGGCGAGGGGCCCGAGAACATCCGCGTCGACACCCCGATGACCGACCGCGAGTACCAGATCGGCGTGCACTTCTACTCGTCGCACGGCCACAGCGGGACGACCCGCGCGACGATCGTGATCTACTGCGGCGAGCAGCGCATGGGGACCTTCGTGCGCGACCTCTCGGGCAGCCGCAGCAGCCCCGACGCCAACGACTACTGGAACGTGGCCGCGGTGCGCTTCGACCCCAGCGCGGCGTGCACCGTGCGCACCCTCGGCCGGGTGACCACCGCCTCGGTGGTGCGCAGCGGGGGCTGAGGGCTCCGGCGCACTGCGCCCCCTCCCTCCCTCCGAGTCCGCTCCCTCCTGCCTCTCCCTCTCTCCCTCTCTCCCTCTCTCCCTCTCTACACTCTCTCCTCGAAGCGCCTCAGTCCGGGTACGCGGCGACGAAGGTCGAGCCCGCCACGGAGGAGGGAGCGCAGGCGCTCGCCAGCGGCGGGGCGAAGGTTCCGCCCAGCGCGCAGCCCGCGGTCGGAACCGACAGGCGGATGCGACCCAGGCCACCCGCGCCGCTCCGGCCGCCGGTCGCGAAGGGGCTCGCCAGCCGGCCCAACCCCCCTATCGCCGAGAGCCGGGCCGTCGAGGTCGTCGTGATCTGCGGCGCGCGGAGGAAGATCACGCCCCCGGAGCCGCCGCCTCCGGCCGCGCCCGGCTGGGGGCTGCACCCGCCCGCCAGGTTGGCGCCCACGAAGGCGTTGCCGCCCGCGCCGCCGTTCGCCAGGAGCGACCCGCTCACGGTGATGCTCGTCGTCGAGGTGATGCGCAGCGCGCCGCCTCCGCCGCCGCCCCCCGAGGTGCCGCCAGCGCCCGGACGGAACGCATAGTCCGCGCTGCCTCCGCCTCCGCCCGACCCTGGCTGGAAGGTCGTCGCCACCGCGAGGTCGGCCGCCGCCGCGGCGCCGATGCTCCCGCCGCCTCCGCCGCCCAGGAAGGCCGCCGGGACGCCCGACGACCCGGGGCACTGGCTCACCCCGGTGTTGCCGTCCTCGCCGTCGTAGAGCTCCGAGCTGGCCGATCCGCCGCGGCCCGGGGCTGTTCCGCCGCCCCCGAGCACGCCCATGCAGTCGATGGCGCCCAGGGCGGCCGTCGACGGAGGGACCGCCGCCAGCGCGCCGGGGCCTCCGCCCGCGGGGCCGCCTCCGCCGCTGCCGTAGGCCCGGAGACCCGTGAACACCCCGCCCCCGCCGCCCCGGGCGAAGGGCGCCGCGAAGACGAAGGGCATGGCGATGCACGCCGTGCTCGAGCCCGGCGTGCAGGTTCCGACGGAGCTGAAGGCCCCGAGGCCGCCCGTTCCGCCCGCCCCGGCCGTGAAGGCGCACCCGGGCCCGGCGGGCGCCGTGCGAGGAGCTCCCGTGAGGCCTCCGGTGCCCGCGCGCCCTTCGGTGCTGGAGCCGATGCTGAGGCTCGACGCGCTCCCGGGGCCGCCCGAAAGGTCGATGGTCCCGTCGATGACGACCTCGCCCGAGACCTGGAGGTCGAGCGTCGCGGACGATGCCGCCGTGCCGCTGGTGTCGAGCATCACCACCACCCCGGCCGGAATACGAACCGATGTAAACCGGTGCACCCCGGCGGTCAGGTAGGTCGGGTTCACCGTGGGACTGAAGGCCTGGCAGGATTCGCAGCCGGCGTCCGCAGCGCCATCCGAAGGCACCATGGAGGAGTCGCCGCTGGAGCCGGCGTCGGTCGGGCTGGCGTCGGTCGGGCTGGCGTCGGTCGGGCTGGCGTCGGTCGGGCTGGCGTCGGTCAGGCCGGCGTCGGTCGGGCTGGCGTCGGTCCGGCTGGCGTCGGTCGGGCTCGTCGTGCCGGTGTCGAGGGGGGCGCCGGTGTCCGGGTCGATCGCGGCGTCGGAGCCGAAGACCGGAGGGCGCGTCGAGCCGCCGCACGCGCTGCCAGAGAGCCAGAGGAGCAGGAGGCCAGAAGAAGGTCCCGAGAGGCGCATGAGCGCGGAAATATCACGGGCGCCGAGCGAGGCGTGATGGTTCAGGACACAAGGCCCCGGAGGGCGATCGCCGCTCTGGACGATCGACCTCCGGGAGGAGACTTAGCAGCGGTCACCGTTGGCGTTGGGGGGAGACGCCGGCGCCGCCGCTCGGGGATATCCATCGCAGGAGGCGTGCCATGGAGTGATCTTCGGGAATTCCAGGCATCGGGTAGGTCCGAGGCCCGCGATTCGTTGCAGCGTTGAAAGCACACGCTTTCGTTCGTGACACATCGAGGCGCCCGCGACGCCCGCGGCGAGGCCCTGGCGCTGGAGGGGTTTCGCCCCCAGGTATTGATTCTGCTTGCCGAGCGATGCCTCATGGGGCGGCGATCGCCGATCGGTCCTGCGCCTGGCGCGGGTGGCTCCATTGATCCGACTGGCCGAGAGCAACGAGAGACCGACGATATGAAGATCCTGCGCTACCAGGCGGATAGACGGACGCTGGGAGTCATCGGGGCGTGGTACGCGCTCATGGCCTACGCCTGGATCGCCTCGCCGACGGGGTTCTGGCCCAACGCGGCGCTGGTCGCCATGCTGTGTATGGGCGCGTTCCAGGGGGCGGTGGCGACGCACAACGCCGTGCACTGCCCGGTCTTCGTCGCGCGCTGGATGAACAACCTCTGGCAGGTGGTGCTCACGCTGACCTACGGCCACCCGGTGAGCTCCTACGTCCCGGGCCACAACCTCAGCCACCACCGGCACACCGAGACCCGCCGCGACGTGATGCGCACCGACAAGGCCCGCTTCCGCTGGCACCTGCTCAACCTGCTCTTCTTCACCGCGTCCCTCAGCACCTCCATCCTCGGGGCCGAGGCCCGCTACGCCCGCTACGCCATCGGGAGGCACCCTCGCTGGGCGAGGCAGCTCGCGCTCGAGTCCGTGGTGATGCTCGCCGTCGTGGTCGCGCTCTTCGCGCTCGACTGGCGCAACGCGCTCCTCTACGTGGTGATCCCCTGGCAGTACGCCGCGTGGGGCATCGTCACCATCAACCTCCTCCAGCACGACGGCTGCGACCCCGCGAGCCCGTGGAACCACTCGCGCAACTTCGTCGGCCCGGTGGTCAACTGGCTGGCCTTCAACAACGGCTTCCACGGCGTGCACCACCTCAAGTCCACGCTGCACTGGAGCCTCGCGCCCGAGGCGCACCGCCGGCTGCTCGCGCCGCACATCGACCCTCGCCTCGATGAGCCCTCCCTCATCGCCTATGCGCTCCGCACCTTCGTGCTGCCGGGAGGCCGCCGCAACTTCGACGGCACCCCGCGGCCGGTGCGCGACCCGGGCCCCGACGAGGACTGGATCACCGACGACGGGCCCATCCCGGCGACCTCCGTCACCTCGATCCGCATGGCCCTGCTCCGCGACGCCGCGGCCTGACATCCGCGTCGGAATCCCCCGCTCCCTCCCGGCGCTCCCACCCGAAGCGCTCCTTGGGGTATGGAGCCCCCTAAGCACCCATGAACGCCCGCTGGACCCTCCTCGCGCTGAGCGCCGCGATCGCCGCCGTCGGCTGCGCCTCGGAGATCACCGCCGCTCCGACCTCCGACGCCTCGGCGCGTGACGCCTCCGACGTCAGCGACGCGCCCGATGTCGTGGCCCCCGACGCGCCCGCGATCGATGCGCCCGCGGACGTTCCCGTGCCCCGCGACCTTCCGCCCGACGACGTCGACCCGACCTGCCCCAACCGGGCGACGGACCGCTGCCTCGCGATGCCCCCCGGGCCCTGCGGCGACCTCTCCGACGGCGTCGAGCGCGTGGTCTCCTTCGCGGGCTTCCGGCAGGACCACGCGCCGAGCTGCGCCGGGGCCATGACCTCCGCGGGGCCCGACGCCGTGCTCCCGCTGGTGCTCACCCAGACCAGCGACGTGAACATCGCCGCGGCGCCCGGCAGCAGCGACGCCGTCGTGGTGGCGCTGCACCCCGCCGAGGGCTGCGGCGACGTGCGCCAGGAGATCCTCTGCGTCAACGGCAGCAACGCCATCGGGGCCATCGCCACCGCCCGCGCGAGCTCGCTCCCGCCGGGGCGGTACACCCTCACCGTGGCCACCGCGCGAGGCCTCGACGTGCGCCTCCAGACGCAGGTCGTCCCGGCGCGCCCCCGGCTCCCCGGCGACCTCTGCCCCGGCGTGGCGGTGACCCCCGACGGCCCGCCGACGACGCTCGATACCCGCGGCTTCGCCACCTACTCGGACTACGGCACCACCTGCGGGTACTTCTCGACCCGCGCCCTCGGCTGGGCCGACGCGGTGTTCAGCTACACCCTCACCGAGGCCCGTGACGTCCAGATCGAGGTCGCGGGAAGCTCCTCCGAAGACCTCTTCATCGAGGTCTCGTCGGTCTGCGGATCGACCTCCCAGGCCATCCCCGGCTGCGACACCGGCCTGCCCGCGAGCCGCACGCTGCGCAACCAGCGCCCCGGAACCTACTACTTCACCGTCGAGCACCACTTCGACGTGCGCCCCACGCACGCGCTCACCGCGCGCGTCACCACCTCCGCCCCGACGCTCCCGGGGCCCAGCTCCCGCTGCCCCGGGGTTCCCGTCGCCGCCGAGGCGGCCGCGAGCGCCGTGGACATCGACGTGCTCACCGCGGGCCCCACGCTCTCGTGCCTCCCCCGGCAGCGGGCGAGCGCCTTCTGGAGCCTCACCGCCCCGGCGGGCGATGGCGACCTGCTGGTCAACGTGGCCACCTCGGCGATGCGCGGCGACGCGGCGCTTCAGGTGCGCGACGCCTGCGAGGGTGATCCCGGCTTCGGGTGCGTGGGGCCCGTCGACCGCTCGGCGCGCTCGGTCTGGACCCGGCTGCCGCGCATCGCCGCGGGGCGGCGGCTCATCGTGCAGGGAGCGACCAACTCCTCCGGCGGCGAGCTCTCGGCCCGGTGGTATCGGGTGCCCACGCCGACGACCACCGAGGTGAGCGGCAACCTGCGCTGCGACGCCGTGACCCGCATCCCCCCGGAGGGCGGGGTGTTCGCTGGCAGCACCGCGGACGCCACGGCCGTGGCGACGCCCTCCTGCGCGACGACCATGTCGGGCTGCGCAGGCGCGAGGGGAGCCCTCTACCGCCTCGACCTCACCGCGCGGCGGCGCGTGGTGGCCATCGAGCGCAGCGCCGACTTCGACACGCTGCTCTCGCTGAGCGCGGGGATGAACTGCCCGGGCCGCAGCTTCGGGGCGATCTGCAACGACGACTGGTACAGCACCAACTCGCAGGTCGAGGGGGTGCTCGACCCGGGCACCTACTGGATCTACGCCGCCGGCTGCGGCGCCACCCAGGCGGGGCGCTACACGCTGGAGGTGGCGGTGCTGCCTCCGTAGACCGTCGGGCGCGGCAACTGATCTACACTCGCGCCCCATGGCACAGGTGATTCCGGATGCGTGGCAGGTTCCGGCTCGCATCCGTCAGCGGGTGGGGGTGCAGGCCGGGCGGCAGCGGGCCATCGTCGAGGAGGGGCACCTGCTGCTCATCGTCCACGAGCTTCCCAAGGAGGACGACTCCTCCCGCGCGGCGAAGCTCTTCTGGAGGGCGCCCGATGGTTCATGGCGGGCCTCCGGGGCGGGGCAGTCCAACGGGCTGCCGGTGCTCAAGCGCCACCTGGAGTCGCTGCAGCAGGCGCTCCACCAGCTCGACGCGAGGGTCGACTCGGGCAAGACGGCGCAGGACTACTTCACGGTGCTCAACGCCGCGACGCCGCTGCAGCGCGTCGTGCGACACCTGCACAAGGCCCTGCAGGAGGCGCGCGAGGGAGTCGACGACCGGGAGGTCATCGCGATGCGAGACTCCGCCGGAGACCTGGAGCGCACGGCCGAGCTGCTGGTGGGCGACGCCCGCAACGCGCTGGAGTACACCGTCGCCCGCAACGCCGAGGCCCAGGCCGCCAACGGGCAGCGAGCGGTCGAGGCGCAGCACCGGCTCAACCTCCTGGCGGCGCTGTTCTTCCCGGTGACCGCGATCGGGTCGATCCTGGGGATGAACCTCCGCACCGGGATGGAGCAGGCGCCGCCGGTGGTGTTCTGGCTGGTGCTGGTGATGGCCTTCGCGTCGGGCTTCGCGATCCGCAGCTCGCTCGAGAAGAAGTGAAACGACTCCGCGGGCGCGGCGCTGGACTTATCGGCTGGTGTATCGTCCGCGCCTCCATGAACAGCGCGACCCGGCTCCTTCTCCTCGCGGCCCTTCCCCTGTGCGGCTGCGCGGCGGGCCCTACCCGCACCGTGGCCGGGACGCCGGTCGCCAGCGCGACGATGACCGCCGCGGCGCCGCAGCCCGCGGCCGACCCGCCGGACACCCGACGCGTGCGAGGGACGGGGTGGTCCGCCGCCATCCCCGCGACCTGGACCGACGGGGCCGACGAGCACGGCGCCCCGATGTGGACCTCGCCGCTCCCTCCGTCGCACCCGCAGCGCCGCGCGTTCTCGGTGCAGGTGGTGCGGGGCTCGGAGACCTTCGACGAGCTGGTCGACTCGCTGCCCGAGGTCTACCGCCAGCGCGAGGCCGCCGCGACGACGCGTCGCTTCTCCCACCTCGGGGCGCAGGCCGCGGAGGTGGAGGTGCGCTTCCCCTCGAGCGTGCAGCAGATGCCGACCTTCCTGGGGGTGTTCATCGAGGGCAACGCCGGGGTGATCGTGACCTGCGGCGGAGAGCGAGACGAGTCCGTCGAGGGCTTCTGCCGCACGGTGATCGAGTCCCTCTGGATGGGCCCCAACGCCCGCGCGACCCCGCCCGGCCGCGCCCCGTCGGGCACCCGCTGGTTCGGGGGGCAGGGCCGCTACGTGCAGATCCCCGAAGGGTGGGCGCCGCTCTCGGGAGTGTCCGCCCCGCAGGGCGACGCGCTCGGCGCCTCGGACGAGGGCGAGCACCAAGCCGTGGTGCTGCACTTCATCAACGACCTCCAGATTCCGGCGCAGCAGGCCCTCCAGGGGGCGGTGCGAGGCATCACCCGAGACCCCGCCAACACCATCGTGCGCCAGCAGCCCTACCAGCACGGGCGCCGCGTGGGGGTGCTCGTCGACTCGACCCGCGCGACGGTGCACACCACCCCGACGACGCTCATCCAGTGGGTGATCCCCGCGGGGGCCGGGGCCTTCTTCACGCTCAACTGCGCGGGCCCGGCCGACGACATCGCCGCGCGACCGCAGGTCTGCCGCGACGTGCTCTCCTCCTTCGCGCCTGCGCCCGAGCGGTAAGGTCCTTGCCCGCGGGGCGGGGATGCGCCCACCATCGCCCCCCGATGAGCGTGAAGCACCGCTGGAGTCACGGGATGTTGGCGGCCGCGCTCCTCGCGGGCTGCGCCGGGTCGGACGGAGCCGTCGTCGAGACCATCGACGCCGCGGTGGCCGACGACGCCGTCGACGCCGGGGGCCCCGATGCGGGCTTCGACGCGGGCGCCCCCGACGCGCCGGACGTGCCGCCTCCGCCAGCGCGCTGCGGCGACGGGGTGTGCGCCCGGCCGATGGAGGACTGCATGAGCTGTCCCCTCGACTGCAACCGCTGCCCCACCTGCGACATGGCGCCGAGCTGCACCGGGGCGCTCGCGATACCGACGACCTCCACCGCGCTGCCCGTGTGCAACAACACCACGGCGTCGGGCGAGCAGCGCACCAACTACGCGTGCGGCACCGAGCTCGGCATGACCCCCGGCGCCACCACCTGCGCCGACCCGCAGCTCCGCTTCCGGGTGAAGGAGATCTCCATCCGCCGCGGGTGGTTCGACATCCCCCGCAACCTCTACTGCGTCATCAGCGCGGAGGACGGACGCCACTCGGAGCTGCTGCTCACGACCCCCCGCGAGGTCGCCGGCAACCAGAGCACCACGCGCATCAACCTCCCGCTCGGGCAGAGCGTCGCCTGGGGGCAGAGCGACCTCTACCGCAGCATCTCCAACATCACGATCAGCTACTCGTGCTTCCTCACCGCCAACGCCGGGGCGGCGCAGCGGGCGCTGATGGAGATCGCCGGGCGCGCGGCGATGGTCTCTCAGCACGCCGACGGCTACGGCTGGGTGTTCGGCACCGTGGCGGTGCTCGGGACCATCATCGGGAGCTCCCTCAGCGGCATCTCCGACACGCAGGTGCTCGACGTGCAGCAGACCATCTCCGCGGGCGCGCTGCTCAACCTCACCAACGGTCGCACCTGGGAGATTCGCAGCCAGCACGGCAACATCAACCTCTCGGGCGCGTGGGACCTGCGGCTCACCATGGAGTCCTGGGGCTGCGCCGGGGTCCGCACGACGGTTCGGTGAGCTGACCGCGGGGGAGAGGGGCCGCGCGATTGCGCCCCCCGCCGCATCCGTGGAACAGTCGGCCGCTCCACCGATGCCACCGGTTCGCCTCGACCGATTCCAGCGTGTGCGCGAGCGCGATCGCTGGGGCCTCGGGGACTGCGCCGACGCCCTCGACACCCAGCGCCGCGACGCGCCCGTCGTGCTCAAGCGGCTGCCGCCCGTCGCCGCCGATCAGCGGGAGCGCGTCGAGGCGGCGCTGCGCTCGCTCGAGCCCCTTCGCCACAGCACCATCGTCCCGGTCGAGGGCTACGGCTTCGACGGCGACGTTCCCTTCCTGGTCATCGAGCCCGTCGAGGGGAGGAGCCTCCGCGCCTGGATCGACGAGCACGACGCCGCCCTCCGCTGGCCCGAGCTCTCCCAGGTGCGCGCCCTCTTCGACGGGGTCTGCGCCGCCGTCGCCGTCGCCCACCGGATGCGCGCGCTCGCGGGCGCCCCGGTGCTCCACGGGCTGCTCTCCCCGGAGAGCGTGATGATCTCCCGATCGTCGGGCTCGGAGAGCTGGGACGTCTGCGTGATGGACTTCGCCCTCTCCACCCTGCCGGGGGTGCTCTGGTCGCCGTCGCCCGGCAGCGCGATGTCCGACCCGCGCGCCCCGGAGCAGCTCAGCGACCCGGAGGCCGTCTCCGCCGCGAGCGACGTGTTCTCGCTGGGCGTGCTGCTGGCGTCGATGCTGGTGCCCTTCGCCTTCCCGGTGAAGCCGCGGTGCTGGGCCCACTTCGTCGAAGAGCACCCCGCCGGGGCGCGCTCGCTGCTCTCGTCGATGCGGGCCGACGTCCCCGGCGCCCTCCACGACGAGCTGGTGAAGGCCCTCTCGCTCGACCCCAGGGCGCGCCACGCGGACGCCGACCGGCTCCGCACCGCGATGCGCAGGGTGAGCTGGGAGCCGGTGGCCGAGATCGCGCCGCCGCCCCGCTTCGTCGAGCCCGCAGAGCCGAAGGAGCGAGAGCGCGACGACGGACACTCCAGGCCCATGATGCGGTTGCCCTCGGCGCTGATGGCCGACCTCGGACCTTCGCCGATGAACCTCCGGGCGTCGGTTCCTACGCAGAAGATGTTCAACAGCGGGCTCTCGAGGCCCGACCTCTTCGCCGCGCCTGCCCCGGAGCCGACGGACACCGCGGTCGTGCTCGATCCTCCGCCCGGGGGAGCGGTCTCTCCGCGCAGCTTCGAGTCTCCGTCGGCGACCACCACGGTCGACGCGCTCCTCGCCTTCCGCCACATCGCGAGAGGCGAAGCCTTCGACGAGACCACCGACACGCTCTCCCTCCCTCGCTCCCCGGAGGTCACCGACGCCCTCCGGCTGCCCGACGACGACCTCTTCGCGGCCGCCGCTCCGCCCTCCGAGGAGGAGCCGCTGGTGCCTGCGAACGACCTGTTCAGCGGGGAGTTCGCCGCGCAGGAGACCGTCGCTCGACGCCCCGCCGCGGGGGCGACGCCCGCGCCCGAGAGAGATCCCACCAGGGCGCTGATGCTCTCGCCGGAGGTGTTCGGAGCGCTGCCCGCGGAGGGCGTGCTGGTCGCCGGGGTGAAGCTTCAATCGCTGGTGCTCAAGGCGCCGCCGCGGGCCCCGGAGCGCCACGAGGAGACGCGCGTCCGGGTGGTGGCGCCCGCCGAGCGCGACTCGCTCCCGGGAGAGACGCCGTCCGATCCGTGGGGCGACGGCACCGCCCCCGCCGCGCCGCCCCCGCCGCCGCCTCCACAGTGGGTGGCGCCGCTGCGGCAGCCCACGATGGCCCCGCCGGGTCCGTGGGTCGCGCACCCGCCGTCGCCCGCGCCGATGGTCGTGGCGCCGCCGCCGCAGGCTCCGATCGCGCCTGCCGCGCCTCCCTCGTCGCTGCGGTGGCTGCTGGCCGTGGTGGCGGTGGTCGGCGTGGTGGCCTTCGCGCTCGGGGCGCTCGCGGGGCGCTGAGGGGGCGCATCGTCGCAGCGACGCGCCGCTCCAACTCGCATACCATCCGCGGTCGCCGCGCTGGGCGGCTCACCACTCGAGGGCTGTGACGCCGATGGACGTTCTTGACGTGCTTTCCAACGCGGTTCTCCCGGAGGTCTCGTTGGACTTCGCGGGCGCCGACGGGCAGCCCTGGCAGGTCGCCTTCGCGCGCATCCGCGAGGCCCTCTCGGAGCCCTACGAGTGCTCGCTCGTCCTCACGCTGCCGACGCCCGGCGCCGAGCCCGACGGGCTGCTCGGGGCCAACGCCATCGTCGAGATCCGACGAGGGCACCGCGCTCGCAAGGTGCAGGGCCTCGTGCGCCGCGTGGAGGACCTCGGCACCACCGCCACGCACCGCTACGTGCGCGTCGTCGTCGTCCCGGCGCTCTGGACCCTCTCGCAGCGCGTCGACTCCCGCATCTTTCAGGACCTCCCGGTCTCCGCCATCGTGCGCAAGGTGCTCCAGTCCGCGGGCGTCTATCAGGGCGACGGGGCGGCGGTGATCCCCGGCTCGCTCGACGCGCTGCCGCCTCGCATCTACTGCGTGCAGCACCACGAGAGCGACCTCGACTTCGTGCTCCGGCTCCTCCAGGAGGAGGGCATCCCCTTCTACTTCCGCCACGACGGCGAAGGCGGAGAGACCCTGGTGCTCGCCGAGGACGCCGCGCGCTGGGACGAGGTCGCGCCGATGGAGGGCGGGGCCTTCGGCGTCACCGACGCGGCGGCCCACGTGAAGCGGGGAGAGAGCGTGCAGTGGTTCGACCTCTGCGCGGCCCTCGAGCCCACCAGCCGCACGGTGCGCGACTACGACTTCACCAGGCCGCGGGCGATGCTCTCGCTCACCGCGTCGCACCCCGGAGCGAAGGGAGCGCGCCCGGTCTACGACCATCCCTCCCGTCTCAACATGCACCAGTACAGCGCCGGGTCGCACACCCACGAGGCCCACGACGGCGCCCGCCAGGCGCGCATCCGCCACGAGGCCGAGCACCTCGCGACGCGCACCGGGCGGGGCCTCGGCAACGTCACGGGCTTCGCGCCGGGCTCGGTCTTCGAGGCCTCGGGGCACCACCGCTCGGACGGCGACGGGCGCTTCCTTCTCACCCGCGTCGAGCACCTGGTGCAGGCCTGGGGCGATCTCCCGGAGGACGTGCGCGCGAGCGAGCACCTCTCCGGGGTGCTGCGGGAGGCGGGCGTGTCGGGGCGCGAGGGCAGGGAGAGCGCGAGGCGCTACGTGAACCACTTCGAGTGCATCCCTGCGGCGGTGCCGTTTCGACCGGCGAGGGTGACGCCCCGGCCGCTGGTGCACGGGTCGCAGACGGCGAAGGTGGTGGGGCCTCCGGGCGAGGAGATCCACGTGGATTTCCACGGCCGCATCAAGGTGCAGTTTCACTGGGACCGGCAGGGCAGGGAGGACGAGCACTCGTCGTGCTGGATGCGCGCGGCGCAGAACTGGGCGGGGCCGAGCTGGGGCTTCGTCTTCACGCCCCGCATCGGGATGGAGGTGGTGGTGACCTTCCTCGACGGAGACCCCGACCGGCCGCTGGTGACGGGCTGCGCCTACAACGGCGAGAACCATGTTCCGTATGGGCTGCCCGGGGAGAAGAGCAAGAGCGTGATCAAGACGCGCAGCACCCCCGGAGGCAACGGCTACAACGAGCTGCGCTTCGAGGACCTCGCCGACCAGGAGGAGGTCTACCTCCGCGCCCAGAAGGACCTCAACGAGTGGGTGCTCCACGACCAGAGCACCAAGGTCGACAACAACCAGTCGCTGGTGGTCGGCAAGCACCGCACGAAGACGGTGAAGGCCAACGAGAAGAACACCATCGAGAAGAACCGCACCACCCAGGTGAACGCCAACGACTCGCTGGAGGTGAAGGACAACCTGGACATCACCGTGCACGGCTCCCGGGGCATGACCACGCAGGTCGACGAGACCTGCTACGTGCGCGCCGACGGGCGCATCGTGCTGGAGTGCGGCGGCAGCACCATCATCATGACCCCCGACTCGATCACCCTCTCGTCGCAGACCATCACGGTGCTGGGCGAGCAGGAGGTGGTCGTGCGCGGCGGCGTGGTGAAGATCAACTGAGCGGGAGGAGGCACCGATGGCGAAAGCAGGAAGGAAGGGCGATCAGGCCCACTGCCCGGCGGACTCGCACGGCTGCCCGGCGTGCCCGCACGACGTGATCGGCCCCGCGGTGGAGGGATCGCCCGACGTGAAGATCAACGGGCGCGAGGCGCTGCGGGTGGGCGACCGGGGGGCGCACGGGGCCTGCTGCGGGCCCAACCAGTGGCAGGCCGTGGGCGGCGCGCCGGGGGTGTTCATCAACGGGCAGCGGGCGCACCGGGTGGGCGACGACGTGGCGCACTGCGGCGGCAGCGGGGCGCTGGAGACCGGGAGCGGCGACGTGCTCATCGGCGACCTCGCGGGCGGCGTCGCGGTGGCGGTGGCGCACGACCAGACCATGGACATCGACTACACGGACGCGATGGGGAGGGCCATCGGGAGGGCCGTCGTGCACATCGTGTGTCCGCACAAGAAGTGGCCCGACCAGGAGTTCTCCGGGGAGGTGACGCTTACCGGTCTCTGTAAAGACGCGGCGGTGCTGGTGCTCAAGCCGCTGCAGAGATTCACCACCGACTGACCCTGCGTGGAGCCGCGAGCGAGATGAACGACCGCCTCAAGCCCGACCCCGTCCCGCGGCCCCGGCCGCGCCCCAAGGACCACGTGGTGACGCCGCCCGCGAAGGGCGGGGGGAAGACCAACGGGGCCTTCCAGGGGGCGCCCAACGGCAAGGCGCGCAGCGTGGTGGAGCACTCGGTCTACAACTGGGTCGAGCTGGTCTACAAGGCCTTCGGGCTGGAGGTCCCGAGCGACCCGAAGAAGGTGGCGCTGCTGGGGGTGCGGGAGTCGACCTTCGCCGACGGGGCCGGCGCCGAGGCCGAGGACATGGTGAAGAAGGAGAAGGCCGCGGCCAACGCCGTGGGCGAGACCGCCGCCATCACCGGGGTGCAGGACCTCTCCGCCGTCACCCGCAACGCCGACCGCTTCACCCGCGACGAGAAGGGCAACGCGCAGACCGGGAAGGACAACTCGGTCGTGAAGTTCAACGACATGCTCTACATGGTCTGGACCAACGAGGGCCAGAGCATCGACCAGCACGTCGAGGTGTTTCGCTGCACCATCGACCCGGGCGCCAACGAGAGCGACACCACGGGCACACCGCTGCTGCTGGAGGGCTACGCCTACAAAGCCAAGCCCACCAGCCACAAGGGCAAGGCCGGGGCGCTGCAGGTGTACTCCGGCGCGGCGCCTACCATCCGGCTGGCGCGCGAGGCGACCAAGACCCGCAACGTGTTCACCAACGTGAAGGACGCGATGCTCAAGGCGCACGAGGGCAACGGCAACCAACCGTGGCTCTTCGTGGCCGACGAGGAGAACACCTCCATCCACGTCCACTGGTCGCTCGACTACGGCGACTCCGGGGTGGTGAAGAACTGGTCGACGGGCTGCACCGTGCTGGCCCACGCCAGGGACTCGGACCGCTACAAGACCGACTTCCGTGGGCGCTGGGAGGCGGCGCCCAACAAGGAAGAGGTCCCCTACCTGGTGGTGTCGAGCAAATACCTGGTCATGTATGACGACTGGCAGGCGGAGCTGCGCAAGAGCCCTGGGACGAAGGCCACCGTGGCCTCGGTGATCAAGAAGGAGGGCATTCCGCTGATGCCCGATGGGGTCACCGGGAGGCTGCCCTCCATCGCCACCGAGGGCTTCGTCAAGGAGGTGCAGGCCGCCATCAAGGAGCTCGAGGCGGGCACCTACGCCTCGGCCCCGAAGGGGTCGGACCAGGCGGTGCTCGCGGCCAACCTGCGCACCTCGCTGGCCAGGCTCGGGGTGACCACGCTCGCGGTGTGATGTCGTAGAGTCCGGGGCGTCGCCATGATTGACCTGCTCATCGTCGCCATCGTGTTCGCGGTACCGATCACGGCCATCGTGTCGTGGGCGAAGATCAAGCTGCGACGGATGGAGCTGGAGGCCGGCGCCGGGGGCCACCGGGCGCTCGAAGACCGCATGGCGAAGCTGGAGCGGGAGAGGGCCGAGCTGGCGGAGCGCGTCGGGGTGCTGGAGTCCATCGTGACCATGGACGCCCCGGTGGACGCCCGCACCCGCGTCCGCGTCGAGGCCGCCCAGGCCGCCGCGGTGGCCAGCGCCGAGGACGACGCCGCCGCCCTCGCCGCCGCCCGCCGCGCCGTGCGCTGACTCACCCCGCCCGATCGAGCACGCCCACCAGCCGCGCGAGGCCCTCCTCCAGCGCGCTCGGGGGCACCGCCGTGTAGCACAGCCGCGCGTAGCGCTCGTAGCCCGCGCCGAAGGCGTCCCCCGGGGCCAGCGCCACCCCCGCGTCGATGCACCGCTCCAGCAGCCCCAGCGGCGTCCCGTCGCCGATGGCCCTCGTCAGGTCGACGAAGACGTAGCAGCCCCCGTCGGGCACCACGAAGTCGCCTCTCCCCGAGAGCGCCGCCACGGTCACCGCCCTCGCCTCGCGGTACGCCTCGCGCGCCTCCTCGAGGAAGCCTCCGCCCTCCTCGATGGCCCTCGCCGCGCATCGCTGCGCCACCAGCGGAACATTGAACACCGTGTGCGTCGCCACCTTGCGCGCCGCGGCGATGAGCTCCGTCGGGCCGGCGATGTACCCGACGCGCAGGCCGGCGAGCGCGTGGCTCTTGGAGAGCGAGTACGCGGTCACCGTGCGCCCGGCCATCCCAGGGAGGCGCGCGATGGAGCGGTGCTCTCCCTCGAAGACGTAGTCGGCGTAGACCTCGTCGGCGATCACCCAGAGGTCGCGGCGTCGGGCGACGTCGGCGATGGCCTCGAGGTGCTCCGCCCGCAGCACGAAGCCGTCGGGGTTGTTGGGGGTGATGAGGTAGATCGCCCGGGTGCGCTCGGAGCACGCCGCGGCGAGCGCTCCCGCGAGGTCGAAGCCCGGCTCCCTGGCCAGCGCGGGCAGCACCGCGACCTCCACGGGCACCGCCCCCGCCGCGCGCAGCACGCCCACCGAGAGGGGCCAGTAGGGGCAGAGCACCAGCACCTCGTCGCCCGCGTCGAGCATCGCCCTCGCGGCGCAGAAGAGGGCGTGCGTGGCCCCGGCGGCGACCAGCAGGTTGGCGGGCGTCGGGTCGGGCAGCGCCCTGCCCTGGGCGTCGAGCGAGCGGGCGATCACCGAGAGCAGCGCCGGATCGCCGCCGAGCGGACCATAGCGGTAGAGCGAAGGCTCGTCGCTGACCGAGCGGGTGAGCCGCGCGGCCTCGGGGGGCGCCCGCCAGGTGTCGCCGATGTGGAAGGGGAAGAGGGTTCCGCCGCGGGCGGCGTGGGCCTGGAGGCGGGGGGCGAGGTCGGAGAAGACGCTGGCGCGGATGGCCCTGGCGGAGACGGAGAGCGGTGGCATCGGAGGCGCAGCATCGCAGCACCGCGGCGCCCTGGGGAAGCGCCCCTACGAAGCGGGCGTCAGCGCCGTCAGCCGGGCCTCGTACCTGCGGGCGGCCTTCTCGTCGCCCATCGCCCTCGCGGCCTTGAGCGCCGCGCGCACCAGCGTGCGTCTCTCGCCGTAGCGGAAGAGGCCCTCCTCGGCCATCGCCCTCGCCTCCTTGAAGCAGCGGGCCCAGCGGAGGTAGCGCGAGGCCCGCGCGAAGGTGGCGCCCCGGCAGCCCGGCTGATCGAATCCCGCGCGCAGCACCTGCGCCGCGAGCTCGCCGGACTTGCGGCGGAGGTGATCGAAGGCCGGGGTGTCGCGGGTGAGCGTCTGCGCCAGCATCACCAGCAGCGGAAGCGCGGAGCGGCGCTCGTCGGGAGCGAGGGCCTCGACGAGCGTGCGCACCCGATCGGGCAGCGCGGGGTACGCGCGCAGCAGTCGGGCGTGGTCGACGTCGTAGCTGGCGAGGAAGGTGAGCTGGCTCAGCGGAGCGAGGCGCTCCAGCCGGGAGGACCACCCCCGGGCGCTGCCCACGAAGGAGGCGATGAGCTCGCCGTTGCGGAGCACCTCGCCCTCGTCGTGGCTGAGCCGGGGGACGTACTCCTTCGGTCGACCGCGGCGGCAGGCCTCGTCGAGGGCGGCGATGGCGCGCGCCTCGTCGAGCGGAGCGCCTCGCTTGGAGCGCTTCGAGGGAGCGACGAGCAGGTGGGCGGTGCGGTCGCGGATCCAGTCGAGGGTCTCGGCGCCGCCGCGCTCGGGGACGTAGCGGCGGAGGCGCTCGCCCATCGCGGTCGCGAAGGCGGCGACGCTCCAGCGGTGCCACGGGTCGTCCTCGGCGGACGCACCGGGACCCCAGAACACCGCGATGGGAGCGATGCCGTGCACCTCGTGGACCCAGCGCTCGAGGTCGGCGGCGAAGGCCTCGATGGCCTCCTCGAAGAGGGCCGTCGCCTGCTGGTAGTGGCGGTGCCATGCCTTCGGGTCGCGCGTCGGATCGGCGCCCCGCAGCGCGCTGCGCACGGGCTCCGGGGTGTAGTCCTGGAGCACCGCGAACTCGTACATGTCCCCTTCGCTGCCGAAGTAGCAGAACTCACGGTCCCAGTGCCAGAAGCGGCGGAGCGGCGAGGGGACGCCGGCCTCGATGCGCGCCCGATCGGCCGGAGCGACGGCGCCGCGGAACCACAGGAAGACCTCCTCGCACTTGCCCACCGAGTCGACGGCGGGCGTCCCGTGGTTGATGAAGAGAAAGGGGTAGTCCTCGGGCGCAGGCAGCATCGGCGATGACCTCCGCCGGAGGGTTAGTGCATGGCCTCGGGGCGGTCCAGCGGTGCGTCGCGCCTCCTCCGGCGATCTCCCGCAGGGCCGCTCAGGCGATCTCGACGATGCGCGCGTCGAGCTCGCTGATCACGCCCGCCGCGGCCATCGCCTCCTTCAGGCCGGGGCTCTCGAGGAAGGCGTGCGCCGCGGTGGCCGAGGGCACATGAAACCCGGCGTGGACGATGTTGGGGTTCACCGAGTCCTGACCGACGAAGGCCAGGGTGAAGCCCGCCGCGTCGCGCGCCGCCTGGTTGGCGTCGAAGCCCGGCTTCCATGCATCGTAGTCGCGGACTTCATGGGTGATGAGCAGCATCGTGGACATCGCGTGTACCTCCGTGGTTCGAGAGCGTGGCGGGGGGGGCGGAAGAGGCTCTCCCTACTCGCAGAGCCCCTGGTAGCCCGGGAAGGCGCTCGCCTGCGCCTCGCCGGCCCATCGGAGGCACTGGGAGTCTCTCGGGCAGGTCGATCCTGCGCGGCAGAGCAGGGCGCACTGGCCCAGCACGCAGCGCGGGGTCACCGCGACGCTCGGCGTGGTGGGCGCGCACTCCGCGTCGGACTGGCAGTACACCTCGCACACGCTGTATCCGCGCGGGTTGTCGACGCCCTCGAAGTTGGTGCAGAACGCGCACCCCTCCGGGCCGCACTGGTCGTCTCCGGTGCAGCGGGAGTAGATCGGCAGCGCCGCCCCGTCTGCGCGGCACCCGCCGACGGAGACGCACGCGCTCCACTCTCGGGTCGCCTCGCACGACTGGTAGCCCGCCTGGGTGACCCCGCCGTCGAGCGAGCGCGAGCACGGACGCGACGTCCCCGGGGAGCACTCTCCCCCGGGGGTGCAGTCCACCAGGGCGAGCGCCAGCAGCGCCGCCATCCACCCGCGCCGCGGTTCAGCCGCCATCGTTCACGCACTCCACCGTCGCCTGCACCTCGGTGGTGCGCGAGGCGATCACCCGCTCGCACGCCGCGCCGAAGAAGGTGATCTCCCCGAAGGCGCGGTCGGTCCAGTCCCATCCGTCGCGGTGCGTGGCATCGAGCGCGACCGTCGCCCCGCCCGCGGTGATCACGATCGACCCCATCTCCTCGGGGCGCGACGGCGTCACGAAGGAGCAGCGCGACACGGTGTTCTGGATGGTGGTGAAGGCGCGGGTGAGGTCCTCCGCGCGCTCGACGTTGTAGTAGGTCTCGTAGCCCGACGACGACACGAAGGGCCTCCCCCCGGCGACGGCCATCGCCGTGAGCGTCGCGGCGTAGTTGGGGTCGGTCTCGTCCGCGAGCCCGATCACGAAGGTCGGTATCGACGCGATCGGGTTGGCCGCGAGCTGGGCGATCTCGCTCACGGTGCGCTCCCGGTCGAGGCACCGCTGGCCGTTGGTGTCGCGTCGGCACGAGCCGGCGCCGAAGGGTCCGCCGCCGCCCACGCAGACGCAGCTCGCGGCGTCGAGCGCGGCGTTGCAGTTGGGTCCGCCGTCGGTGGCCAGCACCAGGTAGCGGGCGCGAGCGCGGTTGGGGTTGCGCACCAGGTAGTTGTACGCGCGCAGCAGCGCCGCCGCGGTGGGGGTGCTGCCGCCGGGGTCGGTGCTGTCGAAGACCCCGATCACCCGGGCGGCGGTGCCGTTGTTGGGGTTGATGTCGACGCTGGGGACGTTGGCCAGCGCGCAGGTCGCGAGCCGGGTGTCGGCGCCCTCCTGCGGGTAGAAGAGGGCGCCCACGCGGATGCGCTCCTGGAAGGCCGGGAGCGTCGCGGAGAGGGCGTCTCGGAGGAGCACCCACTTGGACGATCCCGAGCGCCCTCCGCCGAGGCGCTGGCCCATCGAGCCGGAGCGGTCGATCACCAGCATCATGTCGGCCCCGCGCTGCGTCAGGGTGAAGCGCCCTGGGATGCACATCGGCGGCAGCAGCACGTCGCGCACGTCGGCCGCGTCGGTCACGTCGGCCGCGTCGCTCACATCGGGGAAGGTCGCGACGTCGGGGACGTTGAGCCCGGTGCGCGCGCCGCAGCCGCCCAGGAGGGCCATCCACGCCGCCGGCCATCGCGACCTCGCGCTCCGCCACCGCTGCTTCGAAGGGTTCGTCATGAGGGGGAGGGGAAGTCTCTCGTGGGTGTGGGGGGGGGAGGCGCGGAGGGTCGACCGCGCGCTACCGCTCTCCCGGGCGAAACCAGTCGAAGGCGTTGTCTCTCACGAAGTTGGTGAACGCGAGGTTGATGCTCAGCGAGAGCGCCCTCACGTGGTGCCACCACCCGACCGGGATGAAGAGCATCTCGCCGGGGGAGAGCACCACCTCGCGCACGGTGGCGCGAGCGAAGCCGGGGAAGCGCTCGAGGTCGGGCTTCTCCGGATCGACGAGCGAGTACACCCCGCGGGTGCTCTGGAGCAGCGCGGTCTCCCAGGGGGCCACCAGCAGGAAGCGCTTCTGCCCATAGAGGTTGCCGAAGAGGATGTTCGAGGTGTCGTGGTGCATCGGGGTGACCGTTCCGCCCGGGCCGAACCAGAACGCGGTGGACCCCTGGAGTCGCGCGGGGTCGAGCCAGCCTTCGGGGAGGGTCACGTCGTCGAAGAGGGCGCGCAGCCCGTCGCGGTCGGAGTTGCGGTTGTTGGCGACCAGGTAGAGGTCGTTGCTCTCCCCGGCGGCGAGCACGCGATCGACGAAATCGCCGAAGCGCACCGGGCGGCTGAGCGCGGGGGTGTGGAGGTCGTAGTCGGGGTCGCTCTCCCGGCCGAAGGCGGCCATGACCTCCACGTCGCCGAAGCGCTCCTTCAGGTAGGCCGGGGTCCAGCGCCCGAAGGCGGGCCACGCGGTGACCACGTCGGTGAGCACCACCGGGGTGTTGGTGGCGTAGTAGCGATCGAAGAAGCGCTCGGCGTCGAGGCCCGCGACGCGCTCGATGGCGCGGGGGAGCGAGCGGGTCGCGTCGAGCTGCTGGTGGAGGCGGGCGACGAGGTCCAGGCGGCGGGCGGCGCGCAGGTGGCGCTGCGCCGCGAGGAAGGCCGGCGAGGCCCGGATGGCGCCGAGCTGGGCGTCGATCTCCGGGCGGGGTACGCCGTGACGCAGCAGCGTCGAGAGGAGCTCGTCGAGGGGAGCGCCCGCGAGGAGGTTGTCAGCGATCCAGAGCTGCCAGTCGGGAGAGAGGGTGAGGGGATCGGCGGGGCGAGCCCGGGGACGCCGTCGGCGGGGTGGACGGAGTCGACGCATGGGCGGTGATCAGAACCCGGCGTCCCTGGGGGGAGGCGGAGGCATCGGAGGCGGAGGCATCGGAGGGATGAAGCCGCCGTCCCTGGGAGGCGGCATGGGAGGCGGCATCGGGGTGACGCCGGCGTCCTCGGGAGGAGGCATGGGAGGCGGCATCGGGGGGATGATCCCGCTGTCCCGGGGAGGCGGCATCGGGGGGATGATCCCGCTGTCCTGGGGAGGAGGCATCGGGGGGATGATCCCGCTGTCCTGGGGAGGAGGCATCGGAGGGATGATCCCGCTGTCCTGGGGAGGAGGCATCGGGGGGATGATCCCGCTGTCCTGAGGCGGCGGCATCGGAGGGATGATCCCGCTGTCCTGGGGAGGGGGCATCGGGGGAGGCGTCGGGGTGATGCGGTCGGGCGGCGTCTGGCGGTCGTCGGCGACGACGACGTCCGGGGAGTCGGCCGCGGTGGAGTCGGTCGCGGAGGCGTCGACGGAGGTCGTCGAGGAGCTGCACCCGACCGAGCCGAGGGCGCTCAGCGCCATGGCGAGCGCGGCGCGCCGGACCATCGCGGGCGTGGACGGGGGCGGGGTGAGGGCGGGCTGCGGGTCGCGGCGTTGGTTCACGGGATCAGCAGAACGACAATCGCCGCGCGGGGTCAAGCGAGCGCACGGCGGACGCCCTGACGGGAGTGCGCGCTGGTCGGCGGCTCTCGGGTGGGCGAAGATGCGCCCAAAGGAGTACGAGACCTCATGGGGATGGGACTTTCACGACGGGGATTCCTGGATGGCTTCGTGTCGGTGCTGCTGGCGGCGCTCGGTGCGAGGGCGCTCGCGGGCTGCAGCAGCTCGGACGTCTCGGTGCGCATCCGCCGGGTCGACGGGACCGTGCAGGGCAGCACCGCGGTGGTTCGCGCCTCCGTGGTGGTCACCAACCACACCAACGAGGCTCGCACGCTGCCCATGCGGCTCACGCTCACCAACAGCAGCGGAGCGGTGCTCGGAACCATCGAGGAGACCGTCAACGTCGCGCCCGCGGAGCTGCTCTGTCACTGCCTCAACGTCACGGTCCCGGCGGGCGGCGGCTCCATGAGCGGCTCGACCTTGAACATCGTCTTCGGCGAGGAGACCGCCTCGGCGTCGATCCAGGCGCTGGGCTCCGCCGCCCTTCCGGACTGCAGCTACACCTGCAACTACTGAGGGCTCAGCCCTCGGCGGCGCCCGCCTTCGGGCGCATCGCCATCGGGGGGTAGAACTCCATCGGCGGATGCACGAAGGCCGGGGTCGGACGGGCGAAGAGGTAGCCCTGGAGGAGGTCGCAGCCGAGGCCCAGCAGGGCGTCGCGCTCGGCGACGGTCTCCACCCCTTCGGCCACGAGGCAGATGCCCATCTCGCTGCACACCGCCGTCAGCGCTCGGATGATGCGGGCGGAGATGGGGTTGCGGTCGACCCCTCGCACCAGGCTCATGTCGAGCTTCACCACCTCGGGGTGCAGCGCCGCGACGCTGGCCAGGCCCGCGTAGCCGGCGCCGAGGTCGTCGATGGCGATGTGGTAGCCCAGCGCCCGGAGCTGCCGTAGCTGCACCTGCGCGGCCTTCTCGTCGTCGAGCCGGGCGCGCTCGGTCACCTCGAAGGTCACCCGGTGCGCGTGGCGGGTGAGCGGGGCCGACGGGTCGTAGAGGTCGGGGTCGTTGAGGTCTTGCGGGTGGACGTTGACGAAGAGCCGGGCGGAGGGAGGGAGGGTGACGATGGCCTCCGCGGCGAGGGAACGAATCCGGCGGCCGAGGTCCTCCAGGCGGCCGAGCTTCTCGGCGGCCTCGAGCAGCGCCGGGGGCGACGGGAGCTGCGGCTCGATGCAGCGCATCAGCGCCTCGAAGGCGACGGGCCTGCGATCGGTGCAGGAGACGATGGGCTGGAAGGCCAGGTAGACGCCGCGCAGCGCCAGCTCGAAGGCCTCGGCCAGCGAGGACACGTCGCCGAACGATCGCCCGGTGGGGCCCACCGAGCGGATGACCGTCATGGAGTGGTAGCGGCGCCGGGCGTTGCGGCGGATGCGCGCGCCCTCGTTGACCAGCGTGAGCATCTCCGCGTCCGAGACGGCCCGGGTGAGGTAGCGCAGCGCGCCGCGCTCCATGGCCTCGACGGCGTTGTCGAGGTCGTTGCGCGTCGAGACCAATATCACCGAGACGTCGGGGTCGATCGCCCGCACGCGCAGCAGCAGCGAGAGGCCGTGCAGGTCGGGCAGCTGGGCGCTGCTGAGCAGCACGTCGATGTCGCCCGAGAGGAGCCGTCGCAGGGCGGCCTCGCCGTGCTCGGCGCACACGACCTCGAAGCCGTCGCGTCGCAGCGCGTCGCTCCAGCCGTCGGCCTGGGGGCCGCTGGTGAGCGCCAGCAGCACCCGTCCCGCAGCGCCGGGTCGTCGCCCCGCGTGATCGCGCGAAGGGGCGGTCGGCGGCTTCGGGACGAAGGCACCTTTGGGGGACGGTCCATCGCTCATGGGGAGCTGATTCTATCGTCCCGGAGGCGATCGGCGTGAACGGCCATCCACCCGAAAAGCCCGGCCGCCGAGTGGAATTCTCCCTGCATCTACCGACACCGGCGCCCCCCTGACGCCGGGTCGCCTACACGCTTCGCTTGCGCATCGTGAGGGCGGCCGATAACCCTGGCGCCATGGACAACGACCCGCGGAAGTTGATCGTGCTCGGCTTCGACTCGGCGCTGAAGGCGCAGGAGGCGCTGATGGCCGCGACGCGCCTGATGACCGAAGGGGAGATCCTGCTGCACGACGCGGTGTTCGTCTTCAAGGACGCCAGCGGGGAGACCCGGGTGCAGGAGACCACCGACGTGACGCCGGGGCAGGCCGCCCTCGACGGCGCCTTCTGGGGGCTGCTCTTCGGGACGCTGCTCGCCGGTCCGGTGGGGGCCCTCGTGGGCAGCGCGCTCACCGCGGGCACCGGGGCGCTGATGGCCAAGGTGATCGACACGGGCGTCCCCGACGAGCGGGTGCAGGAGCTCAGGCAGATCGTGACCCCGGGCACCACGGCGCTGGCGCTGCTGGTGAGCCACATCCACGTCGAGGCGCTGGTGGCCGAGCTGAAGCGCTTCGCGGGGGCGAGGGTGGTGACCACCGACCTGCCCGAGGCGACGGTGGCGGCGGTGAGGGAGGCGCTGGCGGGCTGAGCGCCCGGCCGTGGATGATCCATGGCCGGGACACGTTCAGCGGTCGATCAGAAGGGGATGTCGTCGTTGTCGGTGGCGTCGCCGAAGTCGTGCGCCGGGGGGCGGCCGTAGCCGGGGTCGGGGGCCGCCGGGCGGCGGGCGGCGGCGGGCGCCGACGGGGCCGACGTGCGGGCGCGGGGCGCCGGGGCCACGGCGCCGCCACCCTGCTGCTCGCGGAGGCGGGCGGACCAGGCGCGGGCGCGGGCCGCGTCGAGGCGGCTCCACTTGCTCTTGGGGCCGCCGTTCTTGTCGACGGCGTTGGACTCGTCATCGCGCTGGGCGAACCACTCGTACGCGTCGGCCAGGAGGTCGAGGAACTCCGGCTCGCACGCCGAGAACGGCCGCCCCTTGCAGTCGGGGCCGGTCCACCGCTTCGGCATGAAGCGCACCTCCGGGTCGCCTCGCGGCCCGTCGATGTCGGCGTCGATGTCCCCGCCGGGGGAGCCGGCGTGGGCCCCCGCGGCGCGGGCCACGCTGCCCCCGTTGGTCTTCAGCGCCGCCATCAGGGCGTCCAGCTTGCTTTCAATACGATCGAGGCGATCTTCGAGGCTGCTCATGGTTGGGATCTCCGTTGTGTGCGCCCGCGGGACGAACCGCGTCGACGAACGCACCCTGCGACATCCCGAGCCATCGCGCGAGTCTTTGTCTGACAGGGAATGTCACAGGAAAATCCCTGTGCTTTCGTGAGCTCACCCTCCCTGGAAGCCCTCCGCGCGGAGGGTGATCACCAGCGTGTCGCGGTGTCCCTCGTCGCTCGTCGGCTGGATGGGCGTGCTCTCGTGGATCACCCGCGCGTCGTCGAGCAGCATCATCGTCCACGGCTCGGTGAGGGTGAAGCGCTCGCCTCGCGGCCCGTCGGCCTCGAAGACCCGCGTCTCTCCTCCCTTCACCCCTTCGCGCGCCACCAGCAGCACGGCCACGAAGTCGACCCCGTCGCGGTGCGCCCCCTCCGGGGTCGGGCGGCCGATGCCGTCGGTGGTGTCGATGCGAAACTGGTGCGCCTCGACGAACCACCGCGGCACCTCCGGTCGCAGCGCCGCGCAGGTGCGAGCGAGCGAGCGCAGCAGCGCCCCCCATGCCCCGAGCGCCACCGTCGATGGCTCCATCGGCTCGAACCACCGCTGCATCCCGCCGTGCAGCGCATTGTACTCCACGGACTGCCAGTGGGCCCGGTGCGCGACCTGCTCCACGCGGTCGGGGGTGACCACGAAGCAGGAGTGGCGGCGGCGACGGTAGCGCCCGCCGTCCTTCATCCAGGCGTCCGGGGGCAGCGAGTCCCAGTCCGGGCGCATGGCGTCGAGCGCCGCGATCGGGGCGCCCGACCACGCGGCGACGTCCGAGGGAGAGAGCACCGCGTAGCCCCGGTCGCGCACCGTCGGCACGAGCTGCTCCGGGGCCGTGAAGGAGGGGGCGAGGAGAGGCGCGTTCATGACCCGAGGGGGTGCCGCACAACCCCCCCTCTCGTCCACCGCTACCGGCGCCGGCTGCGGCGGCCGTAGCATTCCCCGCTCATGGGACTCCTCGACCCGACGCCTCCGCCCTACGACCCCATCGCGTGGCGAGAGAGGCCGCTCGACGAGCGGGGCCGCATGGTCTGCGAGGCCTGGGCGGCGCAGGGCTACGGGACCCCGCCGGGCGTCTTCGCCTTCTACGCCGCGAAGCTCGCGCTCTACCTCGGCGCGTGGGTGTTCTTCTGCGGGCTGAGCCCTTCGCTCGGGGGCGTCTCCAGCGTCGCGTCGTGGGCGCTGCGCCCGCTGGCCTTCCAGAAGGCCATCGTCTGGAGCCTGCTCTTCGAGGTGCTCGGCCTCGGCTGCGGCAGCGGCCCGCTCTCCGGGCGCTACCTCCCTCCCATCGGCGGCTTCCTCTACTTCCTCCGCCCCGGCACCACCCGGCTCCCGCTCTTCCCCGGCCTCCCCCTGATCGGCGCGCCCACGCGCTCGCTGCTCGACGTCGCGCTCTACCTCGGGCTCGTCGCGGCCGCGCTGCGAGCCCTCGTCGCCCCTTCCCCCGAGCCCGCCCACTTCCTCCCCGTCGTGGTGCTGCTCGGTGTGCTCGGGGTGCTCGACAAGACCATCTTCCTCGCGGCCCGCGCGGAGCACTACTGGGTCACCCTGGTGTGCTTCGTCGCCACGCCCCACTGGATCGCCGGCGCCCAGGCGGTGCAGCTCGCGCTGTGGTTCTGGGCGGGCGTCTCGAAGCTCAACCACCACTTCCCGACGGTGGTGTGCGTGATGACCAGCAACGGCCCGCTCACCCGCTTCCCCGCGCTGCGCCGCAGGATGTACCGCGACCCCCCGGGCGACCTCCGCCCCTCCCGCCTCGCCACCGTCCTCGCCCACGCCGGAACCGCCCTGGAGCTGGGGCTCCCCATCGCCTTCCTTCTTACCCCCCTCGGTACTCCTCCGGTGGTGGCGGTGCTGCTCATGCTGGCCCTGCACGGCTACATCACCAGCAACGTCCCCATGGGCGTCCCCATCGAGTGGAACTTCGCCGTCGTCTACGGCGGCTTCGCCCTCTTCTGGGCGCACCCCGAGGTGTCCGTCACCTCCCTCGATTCTCCGCTGCTCGCGGCCTTCCTCGCGGCGATGCTCGTGGCGCTGCCCATCGCGGGCAACCTCTTCCCCTCGCGCGTCTCCTTCCTCCTGGCGATGCGCTACTACGCGGGCAACTGGGCCTGGTCGGTCTGGCTCTTCCGAGGCGACTCGCACCGCAAGCTCGCCCGGCTCACCACCAGCAGCCCGTGGGTCTACGACCAGCTCGCTCGCTTCTACGACCGCTCCACCTCCGTGGGGCTCGTGGGCAAGGTGATGGGCTTCCGGATGATGCACCTCCACGGCCGGGTGCTGCCGCTGCTGGTGCCCCAGGCGGTCGACCGGCTGCAGGACTACGAGTGGGTCGACGGCGAGATCATCGCGGGCCTCGCACTGGGCTGGAACTTCGGCGAAGGCCACCTCCACCAGGAGCAGCTGCTGGCGGCGATCCAGTCGCAGTGCGGCTTCGAGGAGGGTGAGCTCCGCTGCATCTTCGTCGAGTCTCAGCCCCTCGGAGGCAGCACCCTCGCGTACCGCATCGTCGACGCGAAGACCGGCCCCCGCGCCCAGGGCGAGCTGGCCGTGGCCGACCTGCGCTCCCGTCAGCCGTGGGAGTCGTGCGCGCCGTAGCGGTCGTATGCTCCGCGCCGGCCATGGCGATCCCACCCGACGACGGCGAGCTGCAGCTCTGGAGCCTCATCGAGCAGCGCTGCCTCCCCGGCGCCGACGTCTCCCTCATCGACCGCCGCATCTGGGAGCGCTTCGGCGAGGAGTGCGCCGTGATGTTCACCGACCTCACCGGCTTCTCCCGCCACGTCGCGGCCTTCGGGATCATCCATTTCCTCCAGGAGATCTTCGAGCAGAAGCGCCTGCTGCTGCCCATCGCCGCCGCGCACGGGGGCACGCTCATCAAGGTCGAGGCAGACAGCTTCCTGCTGCTCTTCCCCGGGGCCGATGGGGCGGTGCGCTGCGCGGTCGAGATGCAGCGCGCCTGTCAGCGCTTCAACGAGGGCCGGGCGCCCGAGGCGAGGGTGCTGCTCTGCGTGGGCATCGGCTACGGGCGGGTGCTGCGCGTGGGCGACCGCGACGTGTTCGGCGCGGAGGTCAACGCCGCCAGCAAGCTGGGCGAGGACATCGCGACGGCCAACGAGGTGCTGGTGACCGAGGGGCTGCGAGGGGCCGCGGGCGAGCTCGCGGGGATGGCGTACTCCGAGCTCGCGGTGGAGGTGCCAGGGACGGCGAGGGCTTACCGGCTGGAGTATTCGCGCTGAGGGAGAAGCGTCAGCCGCGCGCCGCGAGCGCCGCCCGGAGCGCCGCGACCTCCGCCTCCGCCGCCTCGGCCCGCGCGTCGGCCTCCTCCTTCGCCGTCGGCCACAGCCGCTCGCCCGCCTCGTCGTCGGCGAGGCGCAGCCGCGAGCCGCCCTCGGTGAGCACCAGCCACGCGCCGAGCTCCTCCGAGTACGCGGGCGCATCGCCGGCGTACACCCGTCGAAAAGCCTCTGCCTCCGTCCAGCGCCAGAGCTGCAGCGTCCACGGACCGCCCATCAGTCCCCGCCCGCACCGCTCCTGGTCGAAGACCCACAGCTCTCGGGTGCCGCTCGCGGCGTACTTCGCGGGGCCTTCCTCGTAGTCCTTCCGGGCGGTGTCCCGGCTCACCACCTCGACCGCGACCCGAGGCGCGTGGTGGCCCGGCTCCCACGTCCGCAGGCTCCGCACCTGCCGCTCCAGCGGCGCCGGCTCGACCAGGCACACGTCCGGGTCGACGCCGACCCTCGGGTGCTCCTCGTCCCAGCGAAGCGCGAGGTTGGCGTACACCGCCGCGTCGCGCGCCGTACGAGCGATCCAGGCGCGCAGGATCGCCTCCAACAGCTCGCAGGCCAGTCGATGTTCGCTGCTCTCGGGCATGGTGACGCCGTCCTCGAGCACCCACCGCTCGGACCAGCGCGGGACCGTGAAGACCAGTTCCACGCCCCGTCGCTCCCGTGCCGCCATGACGCTCATGGTACCACCCGCTCCAACGGTCGTGCCAACGCGAAGAGGCTTGTTTTCAAGCCCCGCGATGGTGGCGGCGGGTGGTGGCGGCGGGTGGCGGCGGAGAGAGCGGTCTTTACCGGCTGGAGTATTCGCTCATCGGGGGGCAGGTGCAGACCAGGTTGCGGTCGCCGTAGGAGTTGTCGATGCGCCCCACCGCGGGCCAGAACTTGGAGTCCTTCAGCCACGGCGCGGGGTATGCCGCCTGCTCTCGGGAGTACGAGTGCTTCCACCCGTCGCTCGCGATCGCCGCCGCGGTGTGCGGCGCGTGCTTGAGCGCGTTGTCGGCCCGGTCGCTGCGGCCCTCCTCGATGGCGCGGATCTCCTCGCGGATGGTGATCAGCGCGTCGCACAGCCGGTCGAGCTCGGCCTTGGACTCGCTCTCCGTGGGCTCGATCATGAGGGTGCCGGGCACCGGGAAGCTCATCGTCGGCGCGTGGAAGCCGAAGTCCATCAGCCGCTTGGCCACGTCGTCGACCTTCACCCCCGAGGTCTTCTCGAAGGGCCTCACGTCGATGATGAACTCGTGCGCCACGCGGCCGCGCGCCCCGCGGAAGAGCACCGGGTAGACGCTCTCCAGCCGCTTGGCCATGTAGTTGGCGTTGAGGATCGCCACCTGCGTCGCCCGCTTGAGCCCCGCCGCGCCCATCAGCGCGATGTAGACCCACGGGATCGACAGGATGCTCGCGCTGCCGTAGGGCGCCGCGGAGACGGCCCCGGAGGCCTGCGTCCCGGTGCCCTCCGGCGCCACCACCGAGTGCCCCGGGAGGAAGGGCGCCAGGTGCTTCGCCACCGCGATGGGACCCACCCCCGGACCGCCGCCCCCGTGGGGGATGCAGAAGGTCTTGTGGAGGTTCATGTGGCAGACGTCCGCGCCGATGTCGCCGGGGCGGCAGAGGCCCACCTGCGCGTTGAGGTTGGCGCCGTCCATGTAGACCTGGCCCCCGCTCGCGTGCACCGCCTCGCAGATCGCGCGGATCTCCTCCTCGAAGACCCCGTGCGTCGAGGGGTAGGTCACCATCAGCGCCGCGAGGTTGTCGCGGTGCGCCTCGACCTTGGCGCGCAGGTCGCTCACGTCCACGTCGCCGTTGGCGGTGCACTTCACCGCCACCACCCGCATGCCCGCGATGACGGCGCTGGCGGGGTTGGTCCCGTGCGCCGAGTCGGGGATGAGGCAGACGTCGCGGTGGTGGTCGCCGCGGCTGTGGTGGTAGGCGCGGATGGTGAGCAGCCCCGCGAACTCGCCCTGCGAGCCGGCGTTGGGCTGGAGGCTCACCGCGGCGAAGCCGGTGATCTCCGCGAGCCAGGTCTCGAGGTCGCGGAAGAGCTTGCGGTAGCCGCCGGTCTGCTCGGCGGGCGCGAAGGGGTGCATGTCGGAGAAGGCGGCCCAGGTCACCGGCAGCATCTCGCTGGTGCCGTTGAGCTTCATGGTGCACGACCCGAGGGAGATCATCGAGTGCGTGAGCGACAGGTCGCGCCCGCGCAGCTTGGTGATGTACCGCAGGAGCTGCGTCTCCGAGTGGTACGAGTTGAACACCGGGTGCGTGAGGATGGCCGAGCGGCGCACCAGCGCGGCCGGGATGGCGACCGCGGAGTCGTGGAGCAGGGCGTCCGGGGAGAGGGCGGCGGCGCGGTTGCCCGCGAGGTCGAAGGCGGCGAAGAGGGTGAGCAGGTCGTCGCGCGTGGTGGCCTCGTCGAGGGCCACGCCGAGGGTGCCGTCGGCGTGCTCGCGGAGGTTGATGCGGCGCTGGTGCGCGCGGGCGAGCACCTCGTGGCCGCGGCCCTCGGCGACGCGGACGTGCAGCGTGTCGAAGAAGCTGGGGTTGAGCACCGTGTGCCCGAGGCGGCGCAGGCCCTCGGCGAGCGCGCGGGTCATGGCGTGGGTGCGCACCGCGATGCGGCGCAGCCCGTCGGGGCCGTGATAGACCGCGTACATCCCGGCCATGATGGCGAGCAGCGCCTGCGCCGTGCAGATGTTGCTGGTCGCCTTGTCGCGGCGGATGTGCTGCTCGCGGGTCTGGATCGCCATGCGCAGCGCGACGTCGCCGTGCGAGTCGCGGGAGACGCCGATGATGCGGCCGGGCATGCGCCGGGCGTGCTCGCTCCTCGTGGCGATGTAGGCCGCGTGCGGGCCGCCGAAGCCCATGGGGACGCCGAAGCGCTGGGTGTTGCCGACGGCGATGTCGGCGCCGAGCTCGCCCGGGGAGGTGAGGGAGACGAGCGCGAGGACGTCGGCGGCCATCACGACCTGGGCGCCCGCCTCGTGGGCGCGGGCGATGGTCTCGCGCCAGTCGATGAGGGCGCCGGCGGAGCTCGGGTACTGGAGCAGCAGGCCGCAGACCGGGGCGGCGGGGTCGATGGGCAGCGGGGCGAGGGCGTCGACGGTGACCACGAGGACGCCGAGGGCCTCGGCGCGGGTGCGCACCACGGCGACGGTCTGCGGGTGGCAGCCCTGGTCGACGAGGAAGGTGCGCGGGGTGTCGTGGCCGCCGGCGATGTTGACGCACATGGCCATGGCCTCGGCGGCGGCGGTGGCCTCGTCGAGGAGGGAGGCGCCGGCGAGGGGGAGGCCGGTGAGGTCGGCGATGAGGGTCTGGAAGTTGAGCAGGGCCTCGAGGCGCCCCTGGGAGATCTCGGCCTGGTAGGGCGTGTACTGGGTGTACCAGCCCGGATCTTCGAGGATGTTCCGCTGGATGACCGGGGGGGTGATGGTGGGGTGGTAGCCGAGGCCGATGAAGGAGCGGAAGCGCTGGTTGCCCCCGGCGACGCGCTGGAGCAGGTCGATCAGGCCGTGCTCGCTGCGGGCGGTGGCGGCGTCGACGTTGTGCTGCGAGAGCTCGATGTGCAGCGGGCGCGCGAGGCGGATGGAAGCGGGCACGGTCTCGTCGGCGAGGGCGTCGAGGGAGGCGGCGCCGACGACCGAGAGCATGGCGGCGAGTTCGCCCTCGTCGGGCCCGATGTGCCGGTGGACGAAGGTGTCGGAGGCGTCGAGGAGGGAGCTGGACTCTTGCTCTGATCGCATCGGTAGGTGCCTTTTGGTCTTTCGGGGAAACGGACGAAGCCGACGAGGCGGGGCGCTGAAACGTCCGAGGGAATAGTCAACCCGAGGCGGGGGGTCAACGGTGGCAGCGGATGGACGTGGGGCGGGAGCGGGAGGAAGGAAAGCGGAGGGCGCGCGGCTACAGCGTGCAGGCGCGCGCGGTCAGGTACTGGCGGCGGGCGGCGTCGTCGGCGAGGGCGCTGTACTCGCGGGCGGCGGTGCCTTCGCACTCTCGGTCGAGGGTGGGGTCACCCTGACCCTGGCGGTGGCACCAGGCGCTGATCGAGGAGGTGCACCGGTCCCACATGGGGCGACCGGCGGCGGGGATGGCGGCGTCCGCGGTCTGCGCGGACGAGCAGCCCGCGAGCGCGACGAGCCCGAGGCCCGCGAGCAGGCGGAGGACAGGGGGGACGGACGAAGGACGAAGAGCACTGGGGGGGTTCATACGGTCTCCTGGGCGCGCCCGTAGGCAAACGCAGGGCCGTAGGGCTGCGACACGGGTTGTCAGGGGGTTTTCGCCGCCCCGGCGATGAGGCATTGCGACCCGCCGGGTCAAAATGACCCGCCGCTACGCCCCGCGCAGGATGTCGAAGTCCACCAGCATCCCGACCGCGCCCGACGGAACCTCCTGGCCCGCCGAGGCGCTCGCCTCGCGCAGGGCCTCCTCGATGGGGCGCCCGTCGAAGCGGTGGAGCTGGTCGAAGAGCTCCCTGGGGACATCCAGCGGATCGAGGTGGCTGTAGCCCTGCACCCGCACGCTGGTGGCGGAGAGCCCCACGACCTGCACCCGGCCGAGGGCGACGCGGGCCGGCAGCGCGTCGTCGAGGAGCTGCCGCTGCGCGAGGCTGACGGTGGCCGCGAGCGCCCGGGCCTCGGCGCCTCCGAGCGAGAGCACCTCCGCGGGGGAGAGCGCCTCGGCGAGCTGCGCGCAGGCGAGGAAGTACCCCTCGACGTCACCGGCCCATCGCCCCCAGAGGGCGTCGTCGGAGGCGCTCACGTCGGCCCGGGGAGCGCCGTGCGGGAGGTCGAGCGGGGCCATGCGGGCGAGGGCCTCGGGGGGGATGTCGAGGGAGAGCGCGCAGTGCCACGCGACGGCGCGCTCGAGGCGGGAGAGGAGCTGGTGCAGGCGGTTCCAGAGGGCCTTGGCGCGCTCTCCGCGGGTGTGCTTGCAGAACCACGTCGCGCAGGTGGCCTCGCGCCACGCCCAGACGCCGCAGCGCCCTCCGACGGGCTCGTAGTGGGGGCAGCGCAGCGAGGCGTCGCGGCCGAAGCGCTCTTGATCCGTGTGCGTCGAGGCCACCAGCGCAGGGTCGGCGACGAGCCCGATGGGGGAGAGCCCATCGCCCTCCGAGAGGCGCCGGCGCACCGACGCCGCGCCGTGCGGCGACGCGCTCCGGAGGGCGCCTCCGACGAGGAAGTTGGCCAGCGTCGGGAGGTACGTGCAGCAGCGGGTGTCGGGCGAGAACACCAGCGCCCCGGGAGGGAGCGACGGGTCGGCCAGCATCGCGCAGTCGTCGCAGGTGGCGTTGCTCTCCTCGGGCAGCGACGGGTCCGCGAGGACGGCGTCGAGCCAGCGGGCCTGGAGCGGCGGCAGCGAGGCGTCGGCGGAGCGCAGCAGCGGCAGCGATCGGCGGGTCACTGGGGGCCTTCGAGGGGCTACGCCTCGCGGGCGGCCTGGCGCCACTGCTGCGGCAGGTCGAGCAGCCCCTCGCTGTGGAGGTGGTCGTAGAAGGCGTCGCACATCACGGCGCAGGCGGTGCTGAACACCCTCGGGTCGGCCACGAAGGCGAGGGTCTCGGGGCGCAGCCGCACCTCGGAGGCGTTGAGCCGGGCGACCAGCGGGTCTTGCACGTTGAGCACGAGGTCTTCGAGGAAGTGCTTCTCGAAGGCCTCCCGAAAGCGGGGGAAGGAGCGGGGGCCGATGCGGGGCATGCCCTGGATGGAGTCGCCGGAGCGGGCCACGGCGCTCTCCCTCACGACGGCCCAGCAGAACTCCCCCAGGTTGGCGCGGAAGCCTTCCTGGAAGAACTCCGTGAACACCTCGATGACGATGGGCAGCAGACGGCCGAGCTCCGGGGCGCGCTGAGAGAGGTAGGCCGACTGGAGCTCGCGCTCCCAGCGGCTCAGCCGCTCGAGGGCGATGTCGTGGAGTTCTTCTCGCTCGTAGCGGAGGGCGCGCAGGTCGTCGCGGACCTTCTGCTGGCTGCGCAGCACGGCGGTGTAGAGGGCCTGCTCGGGGGTGGTGACGAGGCGGGCGGCGAGCTCCGAGGGCCCCGCGTGGTGGCCCAGCGCGAACTCGAAGAAGAGCGTGGTGAAGCGCCGGGAGAGCAGCTCCAGCTTGAGGCGCAGGAAGGACCCGCGCCGGGCGTCGAGCACCTGCTCCAGGCTACGGCGGAGCACGGCGATGAGGTCGATCTCGTAGTCGGCGCTGGAGACCGGCGACTCCGGGCGCTGCGACTGCCGCACGTCCTGGATGGCCCGAAGGTCGTCGATCACCTGCTGGGTGATGGCGTCGAGCTCGGCGTTGGTCTGCTGCTCGGGGTTGAAGTACACGACCCTGGCGCTCACCTGCTCGTCGCGCAGCTTGAGCGCCGCGCTGGCGAGGTCGAGCCGCTGCTGGGTGTTGCCGATGAGCGAGCCGCTGGCGGGGTCGCCCGTCGCCGGTCGATCGGAGGGCAGCGGCCCTGGCGCGGTGGTGGTGACGGAGTTGGTGCGCCTCACCAGCGGGATCGGGGCGCTGTCACGGCGCGCGTCCGCGGGCACGGGCGGTGGCATTTGCGTCGGGCCTCCCGGGCGGGTCTTGTCACTCACGGCGGCGCGGAGTGTATCCGTAGGTCGCGCGCGCTGCCCACAACCCTGCCATGATGTTCGACGGCCCGGACGCCCCTCCATGAGCACCCGCGAACTGCTAGCGCTCGGCACGGCCTCCCAGGTTCCGACCCGGAGGCGCAACCACAACGGCTATTTCCTGCGCTGGGACGACGAGGGCTTCCTCTTCGATCCGGGCGAGGGGACGCAGCGGCAGATGGCCTTCGGCGAGCTCCCTTCGAGCGCGCTGCACCGCATCTTCATCACGCACTTCCACGGCGACCACTGCCTCGGGCTCGCGGGCATCCTGCAGCGCCTCTCGCTCGACCGCTGCACCCACCCGGTGACGGTGCACTACCCCGCCTCGGGGCAGGTCTACTTCGAGCGCCTCCAGGACGCGTCGATCTACCACCACGCCGCGACCATCATCCCGGCGCCGCTCGAGGTCGCCCCCGACACCCTCTCGCTCATCGCCGAGACGGACACCTACCGGGTCTACGCGCACCAGCTCGATCACCCCGTGCCGACCCTCGGCTACCGCATCGAGGAGCGGGCCTCCCGCACCTTCCTCCCGGAGCGCCTCGCCGCGCACGGCGTGCTCGGCCCGGCCATCAAGACCCTCGGGGAGCAGGGCTTCCTCCCCGTCGGCGGTCGGGTGGTCTCGCTCGAGGACGTGAGCGTCCCTCGCCCCGGGTCGGTGTTCGCCTTCGTGATGGACACCCGCCCCTGCGCCGGGGCCACGGCCCTCGCCCGCGACGCTGACCTGCTGGTGATGGAGGCCACCTTCTCCGCTGCCGACCAGGAGCTCGCCGCGGCCTACTCGCACTCCAGCTCCGTCGACGCCGCGCAGACGGCGCGCGACGCGGGCGCCCGCCGCCTCGCGATCACCCACTTCTCCCAGCGCTACACCAGCACCGACGCGCACCTCGCGGAGGCCCGCGCGGTGTTCCCCGAGACGGTGGCGCTGCGCGACCTCGACCGCATCCAGATCCCCCGCCGCCGGGGCTGAGCCCCGTCGTATCGTCGCTCCTCCATGGACCTCGCCGCCCTCACTCCCCTGCTGGAAGAGACCGCCCGCGCTCGCTGCACCGACGACCCCGCCCACGACTGGCTTCACGTCCGCCGCGTGGTGGCCAACGCCCGACGCATCGCCGAGGCCGAGGGCGCCGACCGGTGGGTGTGCACCACGGCGGCGCTGCTTCACGAGCTGTTCAACCACCCGAAGGGCCACCCCGAGTCGCACCGCTCCGGGGAGGTCTGCGCCGAGCACGCGCGCACCCTCCTGCGAGAGCACGGGGCGCCCGAGCACCTCGTCGACGCGGTGGGCTACGCCATCGCGGTGCACCCCTTCTCGCTGGGCGTGACGCCGACCACGCTGGAGGCGCGGGTGCTGCAGGACGCCGACCGGCTGGACGCCATCGGGGCCATCGGCCTCGCGCGCTGCTTCGCGACCTGCGCCTCGATGCGCCGTCCCTTCTACGAAGAGGGCGATCCCTTCTGCGAGCGCAGGGCGCCGGACGACAAGCTGTGGGGCATCGACCACGTCTACAAGAAGCTGCTGAAGCTGCGAGACGGGATGCACACCGCGACGGCCAGGGCGATGGCCGCCCGGCGCAACGAGGTGATCGAGCGCTTCATGGAGGAGCTGAGGGAGGAGATCGCCGCCTCGGCGTGAGGGCGCGGGTCGTCGCGCTCCAGCGCCCTGGGATGAAGTGTAGAAGTGCGCCCTTCACCCCTCGCGCGGCGCTGAGATGCGGACAGAAGCAGTGGATTCGTGATGGCACACGCGTCGCTCTGTCCGCGGTCCCTGCGATGGCCGATGGCGGTGTCCATGCCCACGTCGGAGCCCACATCCACTACGGCGTGGCGGGTGCGAGCCTCGCGACGACCGCGGTTCGTGTCGGCGACGGCGTGGGCGTGGGACTTGCGGTCGGCGACGTGAACGGCGACGGCTACGACGACCTGCTCCGGCTCGAAGGGGCCACCGGGGGACTCCTGCTGGGGAGCGCGGCGGGGCCCTCGGCGACCGCCTCCGTGACGCTGTCCCTGGGGCCGTAACGCGCTACGGCTGCAGCGGGGCCGTGGAGAAGTCGCCGCGGTAGATGCCGACCTTGCGGTAGTTCTCCGTGCCGAGCAGCGAGCAGTTGCCCTGCGTCGCGTACACGGTGTTGGTGAGGTCGGGGTGGAGGCAGTCGTTGAACGCCGCGCTGTGCAGCCGCAGGGGGTACAGCGCGGCGAAGCCGCCCTGGTCGTACCGCTCCAGCGTCCAGTGCTCGTTGCCGTTTCCCGTGCTGCAGGCCGCCATGTCGATGGTGCCGAACCAGTTCATCGCCGTGAGGTCAATAGGAGGACCAACGGGGCACTGTTGTCGGCACGGGTTCGCCCGGGTTTACAGAGAACCTGTTACCCGTAGTACCCGCTCCCGCGAGTGTTGGCATGAGCTCCCGAGACGCCGCTTTGGTTTCGGCCCCGGGGTGCATCGTGCTCGGATGTCGTCGCGAGCGCGGATCGCGACGGAGGCGCCTTCGCGAGTCACGGCCACACGAAGTGATCGATCACCGATCGCACGACGCGGCCGTCGTCGCGGCGAATCTCGATCTCGTCCGTGCCTTCGCGGGCGCCTTCGGCGTAGACGTGGTGCTCGATCTATCGAGCGATCTGCGTGAGCGCGGGGAGCCGCGGTGACAGTGCGAGCTCCCTGGCCGCGGCGTCGCTGATCCCGCCCGGCTCGCGTCCACCCGGTGCGGCGCCGAGATCGATCTCCGAGAGCACGTCGAGCCCGCCGGCCTGGTTCGCCAGCGCCCGCACGCCCGCGTCCGTGAGGCCGGATTCGCAGAGGTTGAGCTCGACCAGCGCCAGGAACGCGCGCGACGTGGCGACGAGCCTCACGGCGCTGCGGTATTCGCCGCTGGCGATGAGCGCGCGAACCTGCTCGAGGCTTTGCGGCTCGAAGGATGGGCGTTGCAGCCTCGTGGCTTCCCTGGTCGCGGCGGCTCGCGGCGCGGGCGGTGGCGGTCGCGCGGGCGGCTTGATCGCGAACGGACGCGGCGGCTTCACCTACCCGTCCTGATAGCGCCACAGCATGCGCGGCCATTGCGCGCGCAGCTCGGCCATCGCGGTGTCGTTCTTCTCGAGCGGCGTGTTCTCCACGTAGACGCGGACGAGCTTCGGGCAGACGTCGATGATCGCGGGATCGAGCGACTCGAGCGGACTGTCGCTGAGCCG